>Ga0209367_1000611_pt1 | contig 37525 bp, 21 predicted proteins | sample WorMetLIZISLAND2_FD_187412 | JGI IMG/M metagenome (GOLD analysis project Ga0209367, IMG submission 187412) | Marine gutless worms symbiont microbial communities from Max Planck institute for Marine Microbiology, Germany - Olavius geniculatus... ...
CCTGTGTCCCGGCAGATCTGATGGATCCAGGTAATGGGAGGTCGACCACGAGCGCGTTTCCAATCAGGAGATGGTCGGGCACCGTCTTGGGCTTTGCAGCAAGTCCGAAGGATCTGATTTGCTGGAACGTCCTCTGTGAGTCTGGCAACATGACCAAACAGTCCGAGTCTTAGTTTGCGAACGATGGAAGAGGCTGCCAGGAGACCGGTCCAGCGTAAGACTTCGTTGTTAGATACGAAATCGTACCATCTGGTGTGAATTATCCACCGCTGACACCGCATGTGAAAGGAGTCCAATCGTTTCCAGTCTGCTTGTGTAAGAGTCCAGGTTTCTGAGCCATATAGGACAACTGCCAGCACGCATGTGGAGTATATACGAATTTTCGTTGGCATGGTGAGATTCGGATGGATCATTACTCCAGCGGCGAGTACAATACGTCGGGTACATTCAGAACTGGAATTTCTATTGCTCGTTTGGATGCTGCCCAGGTACGTGAAATCTTGTACTGGCTCGACAATGTTACCGTCGACTACTACAGGAGAAGGTGTCGACCCACAGCTGAGGTTTTGGATCTTCGTTTTGCTCTAGGAAACGTGAAGGCCAAACTTCGAGGCTTCCTCGTCCATTGCAGACAGAGCGATTGAGTACTTGTCCTGCATGTCAACGAACAATGTGACGTCATCAGCGTAGTCAATATCGGTGAAGGTGTGCAGGCCAACTTGGATGCCCACTTTACGACTAACGTGATCCATGATAAAGTCCATTGCTCTGCAAAACAGAGCAGGAGCTAAGATGCATCCCTGCCTCACGCCTGAAGTCGTCGAGAACGGTGAGGAACAGCGGCCTGCCAATCGCACTCTAGCTGTCGTTGCGGCATGTAAGTCGATAATCAGGCCCAGAATGACATTTGGAACACCGGTGTCTGACACGGCGGTACTAAATAATGAAAACTACGGAAAACACGTTCGGTTTTTTGGTAGTTTTCGGTATTTAGTACCACCCTGGTTATTCGTCTGACACTATATTGATTGTGTTTTTAAAGTCTGGGCTGCTCCAAATCGTTTTTTATTGTTTCTGGAACGAAGGTTTCGCGTTTTTTAATCGTTCCAGAAAGGCCTGTGTCGATCCAAAAGCTTTCCGGGTCGAAAATGCGTAAAGCCAGGACAGCTGGGAGGATGATTGACGTCACATCGTGTCAGCCAATCAAACGCATTGTTTACAAATGACTCGGTTTGAGTGTTTCGTGCCAGATTATGGTATTATTTAGCTGTATACTGATTAATTTAGTTTTGTGTACCGATTAATTTAGTTTTGTGCATTTTACTGTGCGTAAAGATAATTGTACATTTGCATGCATTTATCGGCTAGTTAGATGACCTTTCCGGAAAGGTCCACACGTAAGCCGCAACAAATCACCGAACCTTTCTGTAAAGTCAAAAAAAACATAACCATTGAGTGACTTACAAACAAGAACTGGGAGTTGGGATGACAACAAGACAATGAAAATGGCAGTGCTTCAGCCAGCATAGGTGATAGCACCACTTACAACAGTGCATCAGTTGGCATATATTGTCACACCTAGACAGTTCAACAATGTTCTGTGTAACTTACCATCATCCTAACTTAGTCATTGATTATTCAAAATGTCATCACACCATTTGTAGCCAATCAGCTGACAGCTTTCGAGTGTCGAAATTCGATTGCAGCAGTTTTGAGTTTTTTCATAGATATGGAATCTGTCGTAGAATATTAGAATATAGTTGTGATATGTTGCCTCTGTGCACTAGACTGACTTTCATTTGTAGTGCCCAACGATGTTTGCTTTGATGTAAAATCTTAACGATTATTTTTGAATCTGAATTAGATTGGCATTGAATAACTGTATGCTGACGTTGTTTGCAGATACTTCTTGAATCCAGATGCAGTGAGTGTGCATCTTTACTGTTCAATATGTCAGGAGGTTTTTGACTGTCCACAGCGGGCTCCATGTGGACACAGCTATTGTAGAAAGGTATGCGCCTCTCAGTAACTGTGCGAGTGCACATGCTTAACAAAGTATGGTAATCTGAACATTTGATCACATGGTTCCATCATCTATGTGATAGTATAATAAAATGTTAACTAGATACAGATTTGTGTTGTGCTATCAGTAATCATATTAAAGTATATTACCAAAAATTCTAAGTTATTGGTGGTAATAAATATAGGAAAATTAGAAATTTCGCATTTTGCACAACAGTCAGTGAATTCCATGGCAAGTGGCAAATTCTGTGGCAGTGTTAAAGGCCGAGTGCTTCTGAATATTGTTATTACTTGTTATTGATGGTGCAAAAATTTGTAGATTTATGATGATTATTATGTTTGATTTGTGGTTGCTTTTAGTGCATTTTGGCATGGTTGAAGCAAAGTCGTACATGCCCTGAGGACAGGTAGCTGAGACATTGTTATGATGTACTTTTACGAGCTCACAGTTGATGATTTTTCTGTACCACAAACACAGCTATTTGGCTAATGTTAGTAGTGTCATTGTTTATTGGTCATGTTGACCAGCACATTAGTTTTTGTTACCGTATAGGGAGTCTCTTGTCTTTCATGGCCCATTATTTTGTCTATTATAATTAGGGCTAGACGAAAATCACGAATTCACGGAATTCATGGAAGTCGTGAATTTTGGCGCTTGCCGCGAATTTTAGCGTTTGCCGTGATTTGCTGTGAATTTTTGCACGGGCTGCACTTTTGTGTCAAAATCCGTAAAATTCGATTGTTACACATTGAAAGTTGACCATAATATGACCTCGTTGATCATTATGATTGAAGACTATGGACTCAACAGTTACTGTACTGTAGCACTGCTGTATGTATAACTGCGTATAGTTATTAAAACTAGAGCTGTCAAGGTGTTAATTTTTTTAACGCATTAACGCAGTGCGTTAATTTTTTTAATGCATTAATTAACGCACCCAGTCCCGTCGAGATGGAGAGTAGGAGGTAAATTATCCCGGGCCCGAGACGTTTATGGGACCCGCCTGTAGAATATAGAAAGTTAGAAAAATGAAAAAAAGTTTTAAAAACACATATAATTGTTATTTTTTAAACATATTTAGACTATTTACTATTTAACTATTACAGTATTTTTATTTTGTATATCATCTCTTGTCCATCATAGAGTCCATCATTTTGTGATGGACTCTACTGGGTTACGCTTATGCGAATTGCTTGCTTACGTCTTTTGTCAGTTTCGTGCGTATGTTTGTATGTCTGTCTGTACAGTCTGTCTGTCTGTTCATTTGTGATTGGTGAATAAATAAAGATTTAAAAATGTAATAATATTAGAAATCTATTAGCCTGTCAATGAAATAAAAAAGTAATTGTTTATTTACATAGTGATGAAACGAAAACTAGTTTAGTTACTAGATTTCATTCGATTGTCAGTTTAATGGAATATCCAAAATTTGCTGCACATAATTTAGTAAATGAATGAAATAAATTTACGCATGTGCGTTAATTTTTTAATGCGCGTTAATTTATTAACGCATTAACGCGTTAATTAACGCGTCATCTGTGACAGCTCTACTATTAAGCTCTTAATAGTGCTAAATAACAGCAACAACAAAGCAACTTTGTGTTAACTGACAAATATGAATAATAATTCAGCCCTTTAGCTGCAACAAGATAACAAATGTTAACTTGAGAACACAGTCATTCAGTCAGTTACTTGCTCAGTTTGACACTGCAGAGCCTCAGTTGTACCAAGAACCAATCAACCATCTAAAGAAAAAATGAAACTATTATTCAGCTATACCACAGTGACATAAATCTAAAACTGCAGCTACAGAAGTATGTTTTGTAAGAATGTTTTGTTTGCAAATAGCTGTCATGAATGAGCCATTTTACAGATACATTTTACAGTGCTCAGCTGCATAGCAAATCACTAAACACAACTTACACAACTCACCTTTCAACTACTGTATACCGGTACCTACAACCTAGTAAACAAACATGCAAACGACAAAAAAACAACATATCCACCTGTAAGTCTTAGCTTTGCTAGCTTGGAGTAGAGACTTGCAAGTGATGTATATTCATAACTGAGCTTCACTTCTTTGTGCAGCGCTTCATCGACGGATTCAACTCTCAAAGCTTTGGCATCAGTCACTTCTTCTCTGATCCTTTGCTGAACGTTGTGCAAAGACTCCTTCAAAGTCTTGCTAATGCAAACCCCGTCGATGCTGCAGACAATTTCTGACTGATCGGCCGACTGAATATAGTCGATGGATGTCTTTGTTGGTCGATAGAACAAGCTAACAGTTGGGTCTATGCTATAAGTAGAAGTCAGCAGTTGAGGCTTGGCAGGTTGTGTTTGTGCGAATCTGATGACAAGTTGCTGGGAAGTGTTCAGAGTGCGTTGCAGCAGACTCTGTCGACAGATGACAGCACTCAGCACCGACAGCAGTCTGTTTGACATGATCTTTACACAGCGCTTCTGCTCTCATTTGTTCTGTGCCTTCACATCCCAAACACATCTGACAGTGATATCTACACTCACAGAAACAAAAACACTTCTATCTGTTTCTACGACGGATATATAACAATATTAACAGCTTCTGTCAAACAGGTGCCTGCACTGTCACCGATTATAAAATTTACTGTAAACACACCAGTTTGTTTATCTTTTTTCGTATTATGTCGTGCTTAAGTAACGGGAAGTACCAAAATTGATGTGAAAATTGGCTATTTACAGGTCTTTTTATTATAAAAATTTTGTTTCTATGCCGGAAGTGGGTGTGGCGGGTGGCAATCGCCAGTGTCACGTCGACCCAGAATATGACCTCTGCGGCCTGTTTAGCATGCTCAGGCGAACACGCGCGTTTCGTTGGCGGTCAGTCGTGGCTGTCTAGACGAAGCGCCTTTTTGTCTGTTATGGCGTATGTTATAGCGTCAAATGCGAATATCGGCAACTGTGGAGCGTTTAGGTGGATAGTGCTGCATTTCTATAATTTGTCTAATAATGCAACGTGCGTTAGGATGTTGTTCTGGTCAACTGCTGCTGTGAATGATGCGGTGTGCTTTGTCATCTGGCTGCATAAGGTAGGCCTACAATTGTTCCGTTAAAGTTTGTTGTTTTTTTCTTTTAATGTTGCTTCAGAAGTGACTGAAATAGGTAGAATTAGTATTGTTATGCATGTTTCAGACTAGTTTAATTATGGGAAAATGCAATTGACTGACATATTGCTACCCGAGGATAAATTTGGGGTTTTGATTAGGGATAAGCAATAATATTAATTCCGTCGTTCTTTATATGCTGCTTATTCAGTATCTGCAGTTCACTGTTTTTTTCCAGGGGGGTGGCAGTTTGCTTTTCGTGCTTTTGGGCATTTTTGTATTCATCTATGATTTACATTGCTGCTTACTCAGCTTATTTATTTTTTTCTAAATTTTTTTTTGGTATAATACTCATTCGCTGGGTGGCGTCACTAAGTTGTTTTAGCTAGTTTTACGGGTTGTTGGTGCGGCTTATTCAGCTTATTCAGCTATAAAATTATTTCTTTATTATTGAGTCTAGTACGTGTTTCATTCCCTAGGTGGCAGCACTAGTGTTTTTCGCGTTTTTTTGTTTCCCCCCAAAAAGACCTAGTCCTTTTTTTCTTTATAGGCCCCATCAAAAACCCCCTTTAGAATGACGGAATTTACCCAAAAACTGAACTTTGTTCTCGGGTCTCAATAGTCAATTACTTGTAGTTTCCCATAATTAAATTAGTCTGAAACATGCATAACAACACTAATTCTACTTATTTCAGTCACTTCTGAAGCAATATGGGGTGGCGAAGCTAATGTAAATTTTTACCCTAAATCATACTTTAATCCTACAAGTACACACTATGGAATTCATATGTGAGCACAAAATGTGTCTTTGTCCAATTTGCTGCATAACGGAAATGGCTAGGTATGCAGTAGGCACAATAGGTACAGAGCAGCTCTGCACTCAGCCACTTCCTGAAATCAAACCATACAGATACTTGTGTTTTTTGTGCGATATTTTCCTAGTTTACTGAATATACTGTTACATAGAATCTGCTAATGACAATCTTGTGTTGAAGTATTGTTCAGACTATGGTTGTACACTCGTACATTTATTGTATCAAACTTTTCACTGAATCAAGGGTGACAGTACAAATTCTATTGTGTTTCATTAACCATGGACTAATTTATATCTGCTAATTGATTTATACTGTGTATTTCAACAGTTTAATACTGTTTTCATGTTTAAACATTATCTCGCATGTAACTGCAACGTTGTGGTTTTCCGAACGACTTCGGTGACATTTTACAGCATGACAGCAGCAATTGGGAGATGCAGCTCTTGGGTTTTCTTGTACTTCTAGGTATGCTGTTTCAGAAAAAAAATAAAGCAGCTTTCCCCACTACCTGGGGAGAGGTACCTCAATTGACAGCTTTTGGTCTCACCTTTACTTGACCTCAAGAGATCGTTTTTAGCAGATAGTCATTGACATTCTCGCAGCGATGCATATTTTCACTGAAGGACAATTCTATATTATTTGCAGCAAACTAACTGCAATTAAATAGTTTGCACAAGCAAGTTTAATCCAATTTATCAGTTATCACCTGTAAATAAACAAACTAATTTGACATAAAATATTTAACAAACATGACTTAATTGACCCATGCGACGTAACGTAACAGTCAGTTATGTTAAAGCTTATAGTTTAGTCAGATGCAGGCACAGATTCAATCATTTAATAATCTACTTGAAATAACTACAACTATATAAACACTAACTGCCAATACTATCAAAATCATACAATTTAAATTACTTCTATTTCCAGTAGTTTTAATATCAGCATTATGACTTCTGTGTACATTTGGTATCTTGCTCATTCTTTAACGTGTGTTGCGTGTCTCAATTTATACCCTTAACGCTGTTTATGCCATTTTATGGGCTTGCATTAGTGTGTCTGAATTTTGCGACAGAAATAGCAAAAAGCAAAAGTTACTTAGCACTAGCTTGTAGTGACTCAAATGCATACCGGTTTGCCTCGGCCCTCGATTAAAATAATACTGATGTAATTCTGTGATATTTGACTTCCAGAAATAATTTGGCTTTGACTTTGACTTAGTGAAAATCATTTGACTTTTACTGTTGACTTTGACTTATTGAAGTGAACAAAAAATAGCGAAATTTTATAGATATGCATCTTAGTTTTAAAGCTAGTTTCTTCAGCAATAAACTTTATATTGTAGTTAACTAAAATGATATAGTTTCATTTTTGTTTAATTGTTTAACTTTTTAATATGATTTTTACCTTTTACGTGATATATTTTTGGTTTATTAAGACACTGATATTCACCGTTAATACAAATAAATTACATAAAATTGTGATTTTTGAATGTGACATTGGACATTTCACACTATTGTTCATCATCACTCATCACTCAATTCATATATATGTCAAGTAGGTCAACATCCAGTGGCTAGTACCTCATTACTAACTTAACCATGCTCGCTCAATTTTCATGCAGTTTACTTTAATACAATTTTGAATTTTATACAATTTTGACACATCAGATGAGTTAGCAAGTGAATCAACACAGTTTAATTGGTATCGTATAAATGCAGAACTGACCACTTTCTTGAATAAATTTATTGACTTGGGCTCAAACAGTGTTTCAGTTGCTTCAAAGCGTGATATGCTACAGAAGTCAAAGTCAAAGGCAAATTGGCTAAAATTCATTTGACTTTGACTTTTTTGCATCAAAATCATTTGATTTCAGCTTTGACTTTGACTTCTGAAAATCGTGTAACTTTAACTTGAAGTCAAATAATTTATTTGACTTGACTTTGACTTTGGCTTGAGTCAAATATCACTGTTACGAATTGCACCAAATCAAGTTTAAATGCCATTGAATATAAAAATAACATAATATACTCAAACATAAACAATATAAACATCAGTCATATGAAAGTAACCTGAGGCCTACTATTAAGCATAAACTTTAAACAAAATATTAACACAACACCATCACACTACAAATACATTCTTTGCAGAAGGCAATATCTGGTAATATAACTTATGTGCAAAAATCTGATCTGTCCATATAATTATGTCCATTGCTGGCATGCTGACAGGTCAAGTTTTCTCACAAGTACTGCTTTTCTGTCTGTTACTTAATCCATGTAGCATGGTAGTTCCTGGTGGGCTTATATTTTGCTGGCATTTATTTCTCTTTTCTTTTTTGCCACAAGATCTCCAAGCTCCATCAGCTGATCGCTGCTAAACTTTCACACATAATTTTGAATTCCCTGTCCAAAATTTTTGGGACTATTCCCCAAAAAATTAAAAACCAAAACATGCAAAATTTGGTGCAATTTAAGATGACTGCAAACTATGACAGCGAGTATCTCCTAAATGGATGAAAGTATTTAATATCAAACTAGTACTAGATTGACTGTGACTCTTCCAACATTTTTGGCCCTTTTTTGGGTAAGGCCACCAAAATTTTGAGACCTAGATTATAAAATAAAACACACTTCTTTTCACATGTTAAAGTTTCATTGCAATCGGGCAATGGAGCTCAAATATCTCGCAAAGATAAAAAATACTGGCAGTATTAAAACATAAGACCCCTAGGACACTACCCAATATGTTGATCCAAAATTGGTACACTGCTATTCCTCTTGTGAGAAACGTTTATACCAATGTTACTTTTTTCTGAGCCTTTTTGTTGTCGACCTATCTGGGAGGCAATACAAGCACAAACAGGCAGATGGTAAAGACCTGCGAATCAGCAATGCAGCCTATTAGAAGTTTAGAATGACCACATAACAAAACCAAAAATCATGCTAATAGCTACACTCAGTTGTTTCCAGTGAGTCAGACGTTTACATACAGTGAAACAAATATCAAGTCATCAACGTACAATGAAAATGTGTGACAATCCAGCTAGACGAGGGAATGATTAGTGAAGGACAGTTGTCAGTGTTCGACATGTCTGAGTACGGTGTGCAGAATCTGCAGTCCGTGCAGCTCTCTGAGTCTGTCCAGGTAGGGCTGATGCTGCTGTACCAGCTTAGCAATGAGTATGGCGCAGTTGTGCTGGACGGTGGGTTTTGCCTGGTCACGGGCCAGTAGCAGTAGAACCATTATGAGGTCGGTATTGCCACGAGATGCTGCCGAGATCAGCTGATGCATGGCCGATGGCTGACCGTCAACGCACTGGCTCAGACACAGTGCTGCATTGCCTGTCAATCAATCAAAATTACTGGTAGTTTATTTCAGACACAGAGATTCATAAAGGAGAACTGGGCTATGCCCCATCAAAAGTTAAAGCATTTGCCTTTCGTTGGTTGCTCAGACAGTAGATGGACAGAGCACAAAGTCTGCGATGCATCACATGGACAGTGTGATGCTAGAACTAAGGCTACTTTCCCAGTCGCAGGTTATCACCACAAATAATAAAATAAAACATACAATAAAAAAACATAAAAACTTGTAAACACACACAAAAACATGAGCTTATCTAACACACATCCATAGCTGAGATTTTCTGAACGTTAATTACATGCAGATTAAAATCTGATATAAATAGTGGCATAAATACACCATAAAACTTCTAATATGAGCTCCTAACTCCTATTAAAAGCAAGTGACCTAGAATGCCCAACTTGTAATACAGAAACCTGGCTTGTATTAAAACATTATCAACTTGCACATTTAACTTGTCCCATACACATTACACAGCATCAGATAGGCGTAGTTCAAATACATGCACAGTTACCATATGAACCACTGATTTGGAAAACATAACATCACTAACAGCATCACACCTGGTATACGCTGGTATCCAAATTTTGTTGAAGACCCTACTTATGTCATATTAGACAAAATGCTTGCATGAAAACAAGTACACTGTGTCTCAAAAAAGAACCGGACCCCTATTACGTTTTGAAATAACTCCAACAAACTGTGCCTAATAATAATAATGATTAGCTGAGAAAATCGTCAAAAAGTACTCAATATCGTAGTGTGTTATGGGCTTACGATACTTCATAAAACGGGGTACCAGCTTAGGTTATTTCGCTTGGTGGAGGTCTGGTCTGACCTACGGCAGACCGTTGTCGATGATGCAATCGACGAATGGAGAAGACGTCTCCGGGCCTGTGTTCGAGTTAAGGGACATCACTTTGAACATCTGCTGTAACTTCTGACTATGACGTTGCTAATCAACAGTTCGTTTAACTTTAAACGTTATAACATTTAATGATTTCGTGACTGACGTTGTTGGTTCGTTGGAGTACTGCAGTGCAGTTGCCTCTACTGTTGGTGCCACAGGAAAACCTCAGCTGGTACTCTGTTCTTAAAATTTCTCGCAAAGTAACACATGCTATTAAGTTCTGATTCTCTAACGATTATTTTTGTCAAAATCTATTGCTATTGAACTAGGACTGTTGGAGTTATTGCAAAAGGTAGCAGGGGTCCGGTTTTTTTGAGACAAAGTGTATATAGGAACTCGCCATCGCTTATCCAACAGTACTACCGCCGACCCCTACGACGTACGGTTTAGCCACAATACCACACGATTGGCACAGCAGATGCATAATGACCCTTCACGGTCATCCAAGATTATCGTGTCATCTTAAAGGGCTTATGTGACTTCCTGATAGTGATCAATAGCTAACTTGGCCTTATCTAGGCTATAAGTTTGGTGTGGGTATAGTTTGACGCGTCGATCCTCCATAACGTACGATACAATAAATCTGAGCTAATGCTCACGAGACGCGTAAGAGCCTAGCAGTTCCTGTTCGCAGGTAATCTTGGTCTGTCTTTATGCATTTCGTCACAATTCACTTTTCTGCTGCCGAAAATCGCAAAAAATACTAAAAACTTCTATTTTGAGGCTTCAAGACCATTCAAGGTCATCGATGTTGATATCACTAGAAAGCACGTCATCAGTGCTTGTTATGATAGTGGACATGTCTATGCCTATATCTGCAACCGTTTTCACGATAGACAAACCAATAACGGAAAATTAACCACTTTTAGGAGGGTATCCTTCTTTGACACTCGCGTGTGCAGGCCTTCTTAAACGTAGGGGATCGGGACATGGACTGCTAAAATCTACACTCAATGGCGAAAATTTCATACGCAGATACTTTTGGTCTATTTCCAGCCATTTCGGCACAATTCACTTTTGAACTGTGTGTTGCAGCCCGAAATCGCGAGAAATTCAGTAAAACTTCCTATTTTAAGGGTTTAAAATCATCCAAGGTCATCGATGTTGACATTCGTAAAACCTAAAAAAATGACCAGTGCGATGTCTGTTATACTAGCGTAGCTTTCGAGACAGCATTCCGTTAACATAGTGTGCATAGAACTGTGTCACCTCTGACAAATCGCTTTCTGTCCGCGACTGGAAGTCGGACGCTGGGCTTCGGACGTAGGCAGTACGGTCGGCTTTTTCTAGCGATAGCTGGGTTTCTTGTCTATAGCGCTTCGGATTTACACAGAACTTTATGAAGTCTTTTATGATTGCATTTACAGACAAGCCTATAGCCTAACTTTGCTTCTGTTTAATACATGTAGTTCGTAATATTTCGTGGGCTTATATCACTTTTAAATTATTTTTTATGTAGGCCTAGTTTCGTGCCCACGACAGATGCCGCTAACGTGTGTATACGTAATGGACCTATCAGCAAACGTAGACCAGCTGTTGTAATGGGACTTCAGTATTTTCACTGAGATATTACACACCAGTAGTGTTACTTAGTCCTGCATAATACTTATTCTGAAAGTGATAAAGACAACACTCAAACGACTGGTAGACTGTAGGTTTATTCAGAGACTTACGCCGAAGCTGCCTTGCTGCACGATAACAGTACTCGTACCATATGGAGTCATAGAAGCTATGTACATTTGACTATAAACTGACAGCAGCACTGCAGTCACCATAGAATAACAATGATAATAATGCAATAACAAGCACAATAATATGAGTATTATCTTGCTAGAGGTCGGACGAAATATTTAAGACGTTTTAGCGAATTCCTATTTTAATTCAACATTACAACGCTATCTTCATCCGTGACAGCTTTTATGGACAGAACCGCCCGGATCAGTGAACGCTTCAAGAATTTTTCCTTTTTTTCAGGAACTCCTACTCAGGACCTAAAAACAATAACGATATAGGCTGCTAATGATACAACAAGATAAATGCTGGGATAGCAGTAGGCCTATACAACTGCGGGGCCTACAGGCTAGTATAACTTTTGGCTAGTGCCTAACCGCCTAATTTTTACACAGTTATTACGAATAATATGCTGAATCCCACCTCCAAAAAATCGATAAACTGTTTCAGTCGGTTGAACATAAGACCAGCAGTGAGCACGTGGACATATCTGTCAAAATAAATGCATAACGATGCCGTGAGTACAAGCGACGACGAAGACGACGACGACGGCAGTTGCATTATCTGTCGAGGGGACGACATGATTTATGGATATATTGATCTAACACACAGCCAATGGACTGCGACGTCCAGCGTCGTCTTGCGTTAAAAAAACTTGGCGGGCAGAAAGTTGCAGTTTTCCGATAGAATTCCGACAGACGGCTGCACACTGCCGACAGATATGCTCAAAATTTTGATTTTTCCCCTAAAATTTCCCCAAAACGAAGGGTTTCAGCCCAAAATTTTGCATTTTAAACGACACTTTCCCGACAAAAAGATTCTCTGACAATTTTCCGACAGCCTAAAATTTAGGGGAACAAAATGCCCCTATTTCCCATAACCTTCACGACGCCCCTGACACCCCTAACAATCAATCAATAGAGTGCGATGTCAACGCTTCGGTAGAATCAGTGGCGTAGTCAAAAATGTGAACCTCTCCTCTCTTCCCTTTCTTTTTCTCCTCTCCCTCTTGTGCTTTCCCTTTCTTCCCTTTTCTTTGTCTTTTGTTGCACTAGAAGACCCCTGAATTCCAACTAAAGCGTCTGGGATGCGCTGTGAGCTTCCCCAGCCGAAATCGACTTTGGTGCATTATAGCCTTAAAATATGCGATCTCGTGGCGGCAATTTTAATCATTTTCCTGAGTCGCTAATATTTATTTCTAACAAAAAAATGCATTGGGGGCCCCATGGCCCCCTTGTCTACGCCACTGGGGCGAATGAATGAGTTGATCAATGCTTGAGCTGATCACGAGCTCGAGTTCGGTGCCAATCGTCTGTAGACGGGCGGCGTTGACACGCCCGCAGTGGCTCGGGTCGGTGATGCCGCCGTTTTTCTTGAACCATTGCCTGTTGACCGCACGTACCGCCTCGTCACCCGGCCTATACACAACATATCGGCCAGCCGGACAATCACTCGCCATGCTCGCCTCGATTCTGTTCATACACAGATAAAGCCTGTCGGAAACCTTCTTACCAAAATTGCACAATCACAATTAATTAATCCCAGTTAAGCAGCAAATGCGCGCGCGCGCACACACACACACTTAATAGGTCGATGGTGCTTAAACTGTTTTCAGCCACGAGTTTTCAGTCAAGAGCCATTAGACGTCGTTATGCCCAAGTCGTCACTACAGGCTTGGTTATTATGATAACAGAGCTGGAAATAGATTGGCACTGACAACAAAAATCAGTAAACAGATATACAAGAAATCTAATTACATGCGCGACGCAGGTTGTCTCGGACTATTTTCAAAATTTACTTTAAATGTGCGTCACAGCATAAAGTCGCGAAAAATTTACTGAAATCCCCTATTTTTGGATTTCAAGATTGTTCAAAGTCATTGATGTTGATACTTCCGGAAAGGTTGTTAGCAGATAAGCAGTAAGCCAGTGGTTATCTGCTAGATTATGGCCAACTAGTTGGCAAACTAGTTGGTAACCCATAAGTTAGCAAGTAGTTGGCAATAACTTTCCAACTAGATACCAACTAGTTCGCCTAATGGGAATTCGTCATTAGTCGACACTCGACAGTAGCAGAAATCGCGCGTTTTGAAGGGGGTACACAAATTTGATACCCTTGTGCAAAAAACTCCTTGTACCTAGGGAATCGAAACTAACACTGTTAAAATGTCGGTCGTTCAAAGTTATCGATGTCGGTACCCCCGAACAATGTCGGTACCCCTGGAAAGCTCGTCATGAGTGCTTAACATGATAAGCCGCAAATTTGTGCCTATGTTCGCACGCTATACGAGTTAATAGCGGTAAAATAACGATTTTGTAGTGGGTATCCCTCTTTGACGCCTTCCTTCGAGGGGAATCCCCATATCCAGCGTCACGAAATTTTGTCACAAGAAACTAGAAACCATATGCTATCATATAGTGAAAACCAGAAGTCTATCTAACCCGAGCTTGAATGATCGGTAACGGGACGGAATACCAGGACAGAGAAACGGACAGACAAGCAGACAGACAGAATTACCATAACTATACGCGCTAACGCATAGTGCGTCGCGCGTAAAACCGCAATGAAACGATGTCGCATCCAGTGTTTAAGGTGGTATTCGTTTCAGCAAAAACGTCAAGCGCATGGCGAGTAGGAAGTGGACGAAGTGGGTTTGGCAGCTGCAGCAGTAACCTCCCATTATGAGAACTAATCGACGTACAGGTGCGCTGTCGTACCTGTATTGTGATTCGTCGGCTGCTGATCAGTTGGACCTGTCATGTGCCGCATCATCAGCAAACGTAGAGGTGACGGCGAGTTCTGCACCAAGTGAACCGCGTCCGCATGAGTCATACCATCGCTAGACACTCCGTTTATTGACACGATCTTGTCCTCGTTCTGACCGACAAAACAGCAAAAAAATTATTTTGTTACAAATACGTTAACTTCAGTAGGTATACTTAGACCGAAGTTTAGGCTCAACGAAAGTCTCAGCGAAAGTCTAAGTCAAAAAGTGAAGTCGCCCAATACGCAAATTAAAGCGGCGCAGCTGCGCTATGAGCGCTTCATCATCATCATCACTGCGAGCATGCCCCAGCATGGAGCGCAGCCGTATGATGCCCGTATCCACGAGCTGCCTTCACTATTCTCGGTCTTCTGTAAGTCTCAGCGGCGAGTTCAGTCCGTGGTTGAGCGGCTGGAAGTCAGCTTCCAGAGACCGTGTGACGTGGACGACTTGGGCGGTGCCTCCAGTCCTTGGGGAGCCCGCGGATCGAATTATTGTGTACGGCGCTGAACATGTCCTGCGAGTCGCCCATCCTTGCCAAGTTGCCACGTTCCCGATAAAAACGAATGCTTACCAAAGTAAAACAAGAAAGTTTACACAGTACGGGGAGAGGAATAGAACGTTCTGAGTTTGACTAAAATAAATAAAGCAAGTCGGCCATTGAGAGGCATCGTAGTGTACACTGCAGCGTGTAAGCTAGTTGACAAATCTGACTGTGCAAATATGCACAGAACAGTATGCGTAAGAGAAATATGCTGCAATTAGACATTGCTGCAAACCTTTCAAAGCATTTTAGCACATCGAAGACGTGTTCAGGATGGAAAATGTGAATTAAACGTAAACAAAGTCTAGTCAATTCAACTACTAAACTACGCACGATTGCCATGCAGAGTCAGCATTTAAATTACACTCAGCTCGCAATGGTAGGCCTATAGGTGTTTTCACAGCTTTTGGCTGCAGTCGTGCATCGTAAAGCAAACGACTCGACGGTGCAGCCGATGCCGCAATGTCTGAAGTGGTACAAACTTACCCATTCCAGCTAATACAGATGACAGTAACGGGTGCATTGTCACACTGGTCCTAACCTGCAGACGTCCGTCCCTGTCGGCCGAACCTCCACTGGCGATGTTCAACACACAGATCGGCATCCCGGCAAACTCTTTCCCACCGCGGATTGCGAAGCCGAAACCACGCGAGCCGCGGTGTAGTTCGACCTCGTACAGTAGACCTACTGGTGACGACGAGCTAACGCGATGCGCGACACCGTTTGGACGCACAGGACCGCCGTTGACGACCTGCAGAAACGAACGACTGTTTCAAGGTAAATGTGAAATCCGGTACTTAACATGCCTTAGCGCTCATGAGTCGCTTTACAATCTCGGAAGTAACAGCTGATTGGCACGAGCGCGCAGCGCACTATGCGGTCATTTATTGCCCGCGTCAGTGAACAACTGGATCCGACACGGTCCTCTAGATCTAGAGGGCCGTGACTCGCCGTTTGCAGGAAGCAGACCGTGCAGACGGTGTACAGGGTGGGTAAAAAAAACTGGCACAATGTTTTCATATGCCAATAACTTAATCAAATATTAACCAATTTTCAAAATTCTTTCACTGCCGAAATCAGAAGAAAATTTAAAGCAATATTGTCACTAAAGATCCCACCACACCGCACCTAGTAAAATATCAGTGTCTTAAAAGCAACAGTTAAAAACAAGGCGATATCTAACAACAAAAAACAACCTGTTTATTGTCTCGTGCTAACTCGCAGTTTTCACATCAAATGTTTAATGTGTCCACTCAAGCCGGCGACGCTACTGACCAATGGCGCGATGAACCAAATGCTGCGACAGTTTGCCAAACTTTGCCCCACTCAGTGACGATCACCTGCATCAGCTGGTTGATTGTCGTGAATTGTCGACGTTGATAGACCATCTGTTGAAGAGCCCCCGAAACAGCATAATCGATCGGGTTTGAGTCCGGGTTGTTTGGGGGCCACATGTCACGTTCGATCAACGTTGATCACGCAATTGGCCAGTGTCGTAGCCGACTCAAGTGCGATGTTTGACATTTCACAAGGTAGTGTAGCGACATATATGAGGCGAGGTTGGATCATTAGTGATAGTGTTACTACAAATTTTCTTTTGACTCCAACAGTGAAAAAAATTTAAAAATCGGTTATAATTTGATGAACTTAGGCCTACTGGCGTATAAAAACATTGTGCCCATTTTTTGGCCCATTCTGGAAGTGTAGTTTATGGGGTTAAGGTTAGAGTTAGGGTTATGCCCGTAGCATATCTTACAAAGCATGCGAGTAATGTTAAAATGAAAAAATCTGTTGTATGTTATTTGTCATAATAATTATAGGCTAAGCATGTTGTGACATACATCGGACGCAGTTCAGTTGAGCCTCTAATTGAAAGATGACAATTAAAACAGGCATTAACTACATCTATGTGAAAAAAAGCGAATTGTGATTTCATGTGTTTTAGACGTTAACTGTCTTACCGAGTTGGATATTCTATCCGATGTTTATGCAGTGCTAGTAGAAAAACAGCCATAAGTCTGGCATGCAAATTTTTCTCTAGTTCGGTCTACGTGAAACCTGGCCGTCAAGCAGTGACACGCTTTGAAAAATAGCTCAGCACAACTGCACGTTAAGCAGGCCACAAAAAAACACAAACCAAGATTGACTGACTGAAAAACGTACTAAACACGATCTAGCCTATGGACGTGTAAACGAAACGACGCCAACCGGTGATAATTTCTGAAAAAATATCATCAGCAAACTCGTGAACTTACAGCGTTCAGTTCTGGTGATGGCAAGTGGTCTGCTAGTTGAGTGACAGGACTGGACGGTGTAGAACCTTTCGTGTCTGGTCGGTCCGGCGGCGTGCCGTGCCTAGCAGGAGGGGTCGACGCTGGTCGTTCTTAATCAAACAATCAATCAACCAAATGTTTATTTTAATACGCCAAAGGCAGCACATTTCATAAAAAATACACAAAGTATTATAAAAGTATAAAAATGCAATACAAAACAAAAAACCTAGCTAACGCTTAGGGAACGCGCGACAGCGGTGCATGTACGAAAGCCCACTGCGAACTAATCTCTAAGCTCACGGATCCTTTGATAAATGATAATGAAGTCTAGTACTACAGCGTTGCATCGACAGTCGCTAGATAGCGTAACCGGTCTCGCGCATCACCTAACGTTTGAGGGGCCAAAGGCGCGCATTTTGAAAAGGTACCTGAGTTCGCCGCCTCTGTACGGAGAATTCCTTAAACGCAGTGGGCCGAAATTTAATCTAGTGAAATCCACGCCTAATGCTGAAAGTTCCATACGCAGGCGGTCCTGCTCTATCTTTAGTGATTTCGGCGCAATTCGCTCTTAAAATGTGTGTCGTAGACCAAAATCATACAACAATTCAATAAAACCCCCATTTTAGCGTTTAAGGTCACTCAAGGTCATTGCTTTCGGTGTAAATCGAAAGCACATGTACGACTTTTTATTACTGATTAATGATAAATTTGGCCCTATCTTGCACCGTTTCTGAGATACAGCAACTTATTGGCCAAAATCGCAAATTTTCCCTACCCCCTCTCATTTAGCGCCCCATTCGGAGTGACCCCTTTAGAATTTATGGAAAAGCTTTACGGATTCTAAAACTAGAGTCTTTCAAGCAGCCGACAGTGAAAATTTGGTGATCCTAGCTTGCTTCTTGTTTGACTGATCCACACGTGTGACGGACGGACAGACGGTTAGACAGACAGAATTGCGATGGCTAAGGCGCGCTACAGCAGTACCTGCAGTCACGCGTAAAAAATAAAACTCAATGTCTGCAGCGAACGAATTCAAGATGATCATTTTTACGCGCGACAGCAGAATGCTTCGCGCGTCTTTGCCATCGTCTGGGCGTCCGTCCGTCCGTCACACTCGTGATCTGTATCAAAACGGTGCAAGCTAGGATCACGAAATCTTCACTTTGGGCTGCCCCAAGGTCTCTAGTTTATCGTGACAAAATTTCGTGCCACTGGGTGCAGGGGTTCCCCTCGAACGAGGGCGTCAAAGAGGGGTACCCCCTTAGAAAGACGTCATTTTGCCGTTATTGGCTCGAATAATGTGAAAACGGTTGCAGATAGGTACATACATGCTGCTTATCATAACAAGTACTGGTGACAGGCTTTTTGGATTTATCAACATCGATGACCTTGAACGACCCTGAACCCCTCAAAAAGAGGTTTTTAGTGAATTTTTCGCAATTTTTGGATTCAGTGCACTTTTCAACACTGAATTGCGACGAAATGGCTGGAGATAGAGCAAGACAACCTGCGTATGAAATTTTCAGCATTCAACAGTTCAAGTCCCGACCCCCTAGGTTCAAGGAGGCCGGCGCAGGCGGGCGTCGAAGACAGCTACCCCCTAAAAAGTGGCTATTTTACCGCAATTATCTCGTGTAGCGTGAACACGGTTGCAGATAAGCACAGACATGCTGCTTATCACAACAAGCACTAGTGACAAGCTTTTTATTGCTGTAAACGTCGATGACCTTGAATGACCTTGAACCTTCAAAATAGGGGTTTTAGTGAATTTTTCTGCGATTGTTGGCTTTGACACACATTTTAAGAATGAATTGCATCGAAATGGCTGGAGATAGACCTGGACATTTTGCGCATGACTTTTTTTTAGCATAGAACGTACATTTTTAAGAATCTACAAGTAGTTATTTTACCGCTATTGGCTCGTGTAGCTTGAAAACGGTTGCAGATCGGCGAAGACATGTTGCTTATCATAACAAGCAATATAGTGACAAGCCTTTTATTAGTGTAAACCTAGATGACCTTGAATGACCTTGGATTTCTAAAATAAAGGTATTAGTGTTTTTTTGCAATTTGTGGCTGCGGCGTAGATTTCAAGAGTGAATTGCGTCAAAATGGATAGAGTTAAGTTAAGAGAACCTGCGAATAGGAACCGCTAAGGCTGTCGCGCGTCTCATGAGCTTTGCTCAAATTACTTGTTATATCTCTAACGGGCAGTGTTCCGTATTTACGTCCAACAACACGTAGCAAAACGACCAAGCACCAAGCGTGACAAGAAACACAGTATCAGATTATGACTAGTGTAAATTTTTTTCAAGAAAAAGTAATTTAATTTGGTCCATCTGATATTGACACGTTGGAGCAAAACACTGTAACGGTTTAACGCTTTCACGCGAGCACCAGTTAAAGACGTGTCTGAAACAATTATTCAACTAATCACCGTCAGTCGTCGGCACTCTGAGCTGCTCACGGCGATGTGCTGCTGGCGCGCGGTCCGGTGTTGCTACAGCGTCAGCCAGTGCAGATTGACTTCGCTGTCGAGGCTGATGCTGTCTGGCCGCAGCAGCTAACGCCTCGGTCCGCGCATTGTAACCGTTACACGTCTCGCTACCAGCACCGACGACGCTGTAACCGGAAGTAGCTGGTTGCGATGCCACCGGAAGTGCTGCGTTACGACGCAGTGATCCGCTGGACTGCAGGGACGCCTCGTCGGTGTCGTCGTACGACTGGAAAGACGAATCGTCGTGTGTATAGTTTAGTTGCGTAGCCTTCGTCTCGTTGAAAACCTAATTCACAGAAGATCTTACGATAATCTTAAGACACTTTCGCAATTACGGTCATCTTAAGAAAATCATCTAGGTCATAAAGATACTAACGACATATCCGAACTTCCGCACGAATTCAGGCTTAAAACCCATCTGTTTAACATTTCATACCTTACACTATTGTGATTTTACACTACACAATGCTTGCACAGTGACGATCATTGCTTCGGACGCTAATCGTTCTTGCTTACATACTTACTTAACAAGACATGTCTTGAAACAAATCTTATAATAACGTCTGTAAATCGGTGGCTTGGTAATGTAACGGTAAGATGTTCGATTTGCAATCAAGAGGTCGTGGGTTCAACTTTCGATCAAGTCACTATCAAGTAGTTAGTTAATTTTAGATGGTGACTGTCTGAAGACAGGTGAGCCATCTTGGTGTATAACCAACACCAAGGTCAACTCAGCCTTCCATCCCTCCGGAGTAGGTAAAATGAGCACCGGGCTACCGGCCTATCTAGCTGGGATTATGACGGGACGCGTTTACGTGTGTCCGGTGAGAGGGACATGCGATTCCATAAGGCAGGTGACGCTCCGAAGCTCTGAGATGGATAAACAGCTATTCCGTTTAACATACATTAAGCACCTGGTCGTTGAGTGTAAGTGCGGCCAGTTCGTCGTCGTAGTCAGCAGTCGGCAGTCGACCAGTCGCTCGTCGTCGTCTGTCGTCATCGTCGATGTAAGCTGACGCCGGGATGAAATCCGGCGTGCCGCTGAAGTTGAGGCTGTTCAGACTGGTCTGTGATGACTGTCGCCGGCTCATTCGGCGTGGCACGGGCGCCGGTGACAGTAGATCCAGTGGGTACGTCGTGGTGGTAGGAGGCTTTGCCGGCAGAGACCGGCGCGGACGTACAGCAGTCCCTTGCAGTCGTCTGGGTGCCGGAGAACCACCACCGACAACGATATCTGGTGTCGTGGTGGGAGGTGCCGAGTAACGTGACGCCAGAACAACATCCGGTCTACCGCCGTTTGATGACGTCACTGATGACGTCATTCCACGTCCACGGTGCATGTCAGAAGACGTCATGACGCGGGTGCAGACGAACGGAAGTGGTGAATAAATGCGCCGGTATAGGTCGTTGTAGTCGACGCGGTGCTGAGGCTGCTGGGAATGCTGGTCGGCCCCGGGTGACGTCATCGTCCGTGGCTGTGGGTCACGTGACTCGTCGTGCGGTGACGTCACGAAGTCGCGGTGTGACGTCAGCAGGGTGAGGGACGCCAGGCGTCGAGGGCGACATCGACGTAGTAGGTTGACGACATCGTCGTGAGGCCAATGGCGCACTGTCACGCCATTGATTGCTATCAACACGTCGCCCGCAAACACAGCGTCGCCACATCGCGCCGCGTCCATCACTTCCTTGATCACTTGACCTTCACATAAACAGCATCAGAACATCAAGCGAGATAGATAAAAAAAACAGTAACATCAATCTAAACGGAGAAATAGCATGACGCAAAACGGAGAGATCGGAAGCCAAGCTGGTCGTCGACGTAGTTGACTGGACCGAGATATTGCGGCACGAATCTGTGCAAGACTTTTGTAAACCAAAACGGCGATTTTGTACTGGACTCGCTCCGGCACGCGCAGCCAATGGAGGCATGCAGACAAGCGCGTCGGTGATGTGGTCCGATCGACGAAGATGGTATGTCAGTCGCACAGTGGCGTTCAGCACCGACTGGAGTCGACGGACCGGCATAACATGGCACGTGCGTGAAAAAAGCCATTTTTGCCTTTCAGTCAGACAAGATCCACTCTACTACCCCAGACAGACCTAACTGAAATATTGACTACTGCTAAATCCCTAACTATAGGCTATATACACTTCACAGAGAAATAAAACTGCGAAAACTGAAAAGATGCAAAACTTTCACTTCACACTAGACCGCCGCCGAATACTACCGTTCCAGGCGGTCTAACAAGAGATCCAGTGTCGTTCTGTCGATTCGAGTGCTGGAAACGGTAAACTGAACCTTAGGCCTACGCACAGATCTAGACTTACTGCATTTCATAAAGAAACTTCTACAATGCTCCGCTGCGGGCGATTCGTCAATTAAACCCCAGCACTTTTTATAGCCAATAGCTACACACGAATTCAATCCATGTCTTGCTCCAGTCAGGTCCGTCCGTCCATATAATACGACCGCTGTCAATAAAACTTCTATCGGTATGAAACGATGCTAGACGAATCAAAATCCCGCTGTGAAACCGATCTCTAGCGTGAAAGCTCCCCCGATCCACGAGCGATAAAATTCCAGAGAACGCGATGCAGCGAAACAAGATACCGATTCCTCAGTCACTGAGCGTGTTGTACCTCACTGCAGTGCTTTAGTGAACAGCGTACAACGAAAGTAACACAGCTCTTGTTTTTTTTTCAAGATAATATTATTGTAATGTAAACGGCATAGGTTTAGATATACTTAATTCTTTGCATCAAGCTATTTCTCGCAACGCATAAAACTACCACAAACCACCTATCTGTGATTATGAGGATAATGCACATTCTAGCTGCTGACCGTCTTCAGAGTCGGTGAGAGTGAAGCCGAATCCAGACGGTCCCTTGACGACGTCCACAGTCTTCAGATCGCCCTGTTGTTGTCTGTTTGTGACGTCACGAGCAGATGCTCCCTGTGTATTGTGCATGGCACGACGAGACCGCTCCGGTGTAGACCGAACTTCCATTCTTTAAGTGTAAGCGTTCTTCACTTCACTCGTATACTGTCCGATGCTCTCTTGCTGTCCTGCACGTGATCCAAACTAACGGCGGTAATGTACTAATGTAATGTTTAGTAGTCTAAATTCCTAGCAGACCATAATTATTATTATATACTACAGACAACTGTTTGGGGGTAATGCGTTACGTCTAGTTCTAATTTCTAACTCATTACCCTAACCCGAAAACTAGCCTATAGACCGCGCTTACATGACTTGCAATGCAACATGCGCAATCCCGTATAGCTGTCTACAGTGTGTATGTCTCAGGCTGCTAGAAATTTAGATCACCGCTAAACTGCAACGATACGCTAACGGGTACAGTTATTTTCAACCGTCATAAGTGTCAGACACCGGATATTCAGTATCACGATGACAGCGTCGTGACCACTGTCCACGCCGCTTCCACAGACTCAGCTAGCACTGGTACCTTTTCACAACTTTCGGCCGCAGTCGTGCGTCATAAAGCAAACGACGACAGCGGTCTGAGCGCTGTCTGGAGTGGTATTTAAGCCTGTACTGCGTGCTGCAACTATATACTTACCGCAGCTGTCCAGCGGCGTCAGCTTGCAGCGACGTCGTGCTATATCCACGTACCGTTGCTCACCAGTCCAACCGATCGACGTTCATTCAACCACCGTAGTCAACGGCAACTGCACACGACGGCCCATAACTTACTCTCAAGCCGTCGGTACTTGCTGTACAAAAGGCGCAGGTCTACACGGTGTATTGAACGATATAGCTATCGGCAGTCGGCGCTGTCACCGATAACCGCGTGCAGCTTGCACGACTGACTACGTAGGCTGTAGGTTAGGAGTGAGTGGGTGAGTATACGCAGCACGGACTTATACCACTTCAGAGAGTGGTCAAACCTATCTAGACTGCGATCAGATCGCACAGTCTTCGCCGTTTGCTTTATGACGCATGACTGCAGCAGAAAGTTACGAAAACATTAACCTACCAGTGCGACGTGATCGTTGTCGAAGCACCACCGGTGAAATCTGAAGGCGGTATACCATGGAGGCTATACAGAAGTGTTGCTGCAAAGTCGCTCGCTAATTTCCAACACAGAACGCTGACGACGACGTACGAGCACTGTATTTCCCACGAAACGGTGGTTAGTCTCTGTGTATTTCCAGTTCTCGTGTCACAGCGTCGCCCGCCAATAGTTTGATCTACATACGTCCATTGGTCGTCTGCGTCCGACATCTAAAAACCACACTCATCTCACACTGGTACGGTAGTCTGTTTTCACAATTTTCAGCTGCAGTCGTTCGTGCGTCACAAAGCAAACGACGGTGTATTTTATTTCATCTGAACGCAGTCTAAATAGCCTACGATACTTCACTGTCTGGAGTGGTATAAGCTCGTACTGTGTACTCAATTTTTCACTCCAGTAGTCTGAACGATCGAGCAGTTGTAGCACACGGTAGCTATAGGCCCATTTGTATACAGTGTCTCGAGGCACGCGGCGACACAAACACTGCATTGGCGACTGGCGATGATCCACAAGCCTACAGCAGCAATCGAGCCCTATAGCGAGCAGTGTAGGCCTAGGTAGCCACCACACCTCCGGCCGCCGCGTCCCATGCACTGTACGCGCTCAACGGCGCCGAGCGAGCGTTCCAGCTGACGCCTCCTACACGCCGCAGCTATAAGACAATACAATACGTCGCGCTATACGCTACTCCGACATTACAGCCACACGATTCAGCAGTCAGGCTGCCCACCGACCCACCTATAGGTTACCGTCGCCTGTACAGCCACAGATCAACTTCCGTTTCTCGATCCGGGGTAGGTTGATCGAATATCGGTCTATCTGGCTGGGGTTAAGGCGGGGCGCGTTCACCTGTGTTAGCAGGTGACACTGTATGATTCCATATGGCAGATGACGTTTCGAGCTCTGTGACGGGTTTCCTATTAAAAGCTATATACACCACCTTTGCACCTTTCTTTTATTTTTTTAGTTATCGGAGCTCCTTCACAGTGCGACTTGGGCCTATGGGCCGCCACGTTTTTCTTTCCTAGCTGTTCGGTCATTTTATCGCAAACGTCACGTGCTTCACGCATCAGTCAATTCGGTGCCGCGATCTTTTTTTATTTCGACGCTTGCTACGACGATTCATTGACTTACTTTATCTTTATATATTGGGTTTGCCGTTGATACAATTTCTCGTTCAGTTTGTAATCGAAACCTGATGCCAAAACGCCTCCAGCATGAGTGTCGTATGGTAGTAGTTGGTTATGATGATTGCGATATGTCAAAGTCATAAATCAGACAGCGCGATTTTCTCAGCAATGCTCCGTATGTGGTCTGTGTGGATCATTTAGCCGACGTCCGAAAATCGCCGTCATACGGATTAGGAGATTTCATAGTTCACGCAAACCGAGCTATTCAATCCGTCTTTCTATACCCGGCCCCTGTAAGCTGTGAACTCAATGAAGATTCGTTTTATCCTAATCATAATGTCAGTTGGCAGCGCGTTTCTTTTCGTCGCGGCTGCAAAGTTAGTAAAGCGTGGAGTGAGAACATTAAGTAATCTACGATTTTACAAGTTTCCAAGTTTTGTATCCAGATGCATATTTGAAACAAAATGTAAAACTAAAAGCTGCATTGCAATGAAAAGCGGGCGAGTTTCATTTGCATACGGTAGTCCTACATCCAATAGGGTGCAAAACTCGAATGGGAGGCCAAACCTAAAAGGGAAGACCATGGGCCTCTGGCCGCATTTGGTTCCGCCACTGTATAAATTATGAATAATTATGGTATCATAAAACGTAACAAACATAAAAGCAGATATGCATGGCGCCATTAGTGTCAAATGTAACTAATGCTTCAAACGCATATCCGACCGATCACGCGGCTTGTCGGTGCTGTACGGAAGCCTTCTGTTTGGAAACCGAACAGACGACTTCTGCGCAGCACTGCATGCGGCCGGAGGACGTTAGATCCATCTACTGCAATATCACAATAATATCAGTGATCTACTGCAGCGATCCGTCATTGGCGTCTTGTGAACTTACTCAATCAAACGCCAGGACGCCCAAGCTGACCCAACCACAACTAGAAACAATCTGAAAGGTATATCAGCAGAAACGTACATGCAGAGACGTCGAGAGCCACAGAGGGGCCCGGGAAAAACATTCTCGCGGAGCCCGTCTGGAGAGAATTGTTTTTGAAATTCTGCTTTTTAAGATGGCGCATTCTGATATACTTTATATCTTTGAGCGACGGTGGGGCCCCCAAACGTGGAGCCCGGAAAAAAACTTCTTCCCTTCCCTCCCTTCTCGACAGGCCTACGTAATAAGGTGTTTACACGATCCAGCAAACGTCCAGCATTAGCACGTGTATTTTGAATACATTTGCTGGAAGTTTGCTGGATCGTGTAAACACCCCATAAATGAACCAAACAGCCGAGCCTGCACATTGCTACAGCCTAGGTAACGTTGAACGGCTCATCTGCTTACAAGAAGAAGTCGGCTGACGCGAGTTTGTACCTAATACTTGACATAATCATGGCGCCCATAAACAAATTCTATGCATGAAGAAAAGCTTTTTAAAGCCTTTATTTTCTTTCCTCTTGCACCGATACCTTTAACTCATCATTTTCACTTTGTTATTGATTGTGTGACTGATCCAGGGCTGAAGAAAACAAGGTTTTTAAAGAAAATTTTTAGGTTTCGGGTTTTAAAAGTTTTTTGGTTTAGTGTCCAATGAACACAGTACACAAAATTACGACACAGAAAAACATCTTATACACCCTCTTATGTGTAAACGTCATAATGACGTGACTGACGTCGCAACTCAAGAATCAAGTTTAAAATATGAAATAAAATATGATATGTAATACATTTCACGACAAGAAAGAAAACCTAAAAACCTAAAATTGGATTCTCGAGGTTTTTAAAGGTTTTTAAATTTAAAAACCTGGGCTTTATTCTGACAGTTTGTTCGGGATCAGCATAACGCACTTTTCTACGCGAAGCCATTTTAGTGCGCATTATACATCGCTGCTATTGCTATTGCAATTATGTCTGTCCGTCCGTCTGCCTGTAACACTCATGGACCACATCGAAACGATTCAACATGCTAACACCGTAAGCTGTATGTGTTCATAAAATTCATTCATATTTATTCAGGCCTATTCGTCTATACGCCATTCCCACGAATAGTAAAATTCAGGATTTTCATGGGACAAAAATCATGATCGAGACTTCAATGAATGACAACGAACAAAATTGTCCAAGTCAGGCAACCTTTTGTCGAAAACAGCAGTTTCCACCAAGGAGGTGTCAACTCACAAATAGCGCGAAATTTCTATATTTGTGACTCTGTTGCTATGAAACGGCTTTGTACTATAACTGTTACTAACAGAAAGTAGAATGCGTGAATTTCCTGGAGGTGGATTTATGTAAACATGTGCATGGTAGTAAAAAGTGCAAATTGATTTTCTTGTGATACACGGTTACAATACTAAACGAGTCTGCTGGCAAATAGACCAAATTTGTACCTCCTAACAAACGTTTAAAACGTCAATTTACTGGCCGATGGCACTAGTCTGGTGTAACAAAAGCAACAGACGAACGAGTAATTACGTTTATTAACAGCGACAAACGCAAACTACGCGCCGACGACTAGCACAACAAACTACAGTGAAAAGTGAAAACAGCCGCGGAATTAGCTGCGAACTAAAGGCGTGTACACAGCAAGGTAATTAAACCGAACAGAAGTTAACACGGTTTAATTTCTGAGCAGGACGAGCCCATTGGTCGCTGGTTGACGCGTACGTTAGACGGTGCCTACTGTAATGCATTACTGCTTGCCCCTTGGCCTGTTCGTCAAAAACGAAACCATGTCAGTTCAGTTCAGTTCAGTTACGTCGCTCTGTACGCGCTTTAACGGCGTTCACTCACGTGGCGCATTCAGAGACCAGCGTTCGAACTGCCAGAGTCAAAACCGTTTTTCACAACATTAAACATATATAGAATTTGACTAATCTGGTCGTAACTACATAAATAATACTGACGCCGTCCATGCACCTCCACAATAATTGTCTTACCATTCAAGGTGTTCGCACCCAAAACCAGCCCAGGCTTTTTGACTAGCAAGTGACAACTAATATCTTAACACTGATACACGGCGACGTCCTAAGCGTCCCACTCGACAAATCTAAGGCCGTCTCGTTTTCTCCTGATGCAGAAACTTTGGACGGGTTGACTGACTATGGTGTTTAATGGCAACTCTAAGTTAACACAGGTCACACTGCGAAGATCAATGCAAATGCACCAAACACAATGCAAATTACGTCCACATACGAAACCCTAGCATAACTGATCTTTTCTGTTAGCTTTTTCATTATTGCATAGGTACAGTACTGACGAACCAGGCAATCACAGAAAAACTCCTACAAAAAAATTTAACTAAACAGAACTAATCATCATGATCTAGTCTTTTTTTACAGCAACTGCAGCGAGCATGGGGTGCAAGCACTGCCAAAAATTCGAGTGTCTGAAATGAACTACAAGAACATTGCATAGCTCAGCACCTTGAAACTAATTCGTGCTATAAACTTATATGCAGCGGCTTGAAAAGCAAGTGGCACACGAGAACACACAAAAAGCACGCGGAACGGCACTTTTCAGCCAACAGTTCAGCTGCACAACTGTTAATTAACATGCACGATACAGAAAACACATGAATCCGAGCAACTACATGCGAAGCGTATACACAACTGCTGCTATTTGCTAAAGACTCAGAATCTCAGATCTAAAATTCTACAATGCAAAGAGGTCAGATGTAAATATCTACCGTAAGAAAATAGCAGCACAGTGTTTTTTGATTAGCGTTAACAGCAGCACTTTCAACATTCGTTGATCACATTACACATCTAAGACCGAGACGAGTTCTAACGACAATATGCAATTGTACATAGCAGTAACTCCAAAGTACAAGAACTGTCAAACGTATTTATCAGTACACTGAATACGAATTCCTGTGATGTTACTAGAAGTCTACTTCACAGGTCTTTCCAGTTTTCAGCAACTGTGATGAATCAAAGTAATAGACTCACAGAACACAAATCAACCCTGGCAGAATTGCCTACACAGAGGCAAATCCATCAATAAAAGGCAATTGAAATATACAGCAACCACTATGCAGAAATCCAGCGTATTTATGTTAAAAGTAACGAGATAAAATTACACTATTATCAATTTCGATTTTTGTTTAAACGAGCACGTTTTTTGGCGTTACTTCTGGTTAGACTGTAAGGCTATGTCCACATGTGAACTTGGGTGAAATGTAATAAATAAATATTCTAATAAATTATATAAATTTACCAAAAACAACCTTTACCTGATTTAATGTTCACCTTTTGGCAACCGTTGCTGCCTTCGTCGGGACGACTGTCCACCAGGTGTCGCTGCGACGGACAGTAAGCGATCACAGAATATGCAAAGTTGGTAGGACTCCTTATCTCGGTTCTTTTAATTAAGTTAGATGAAGATCGTATTTTGATGAATTTAAACAATCTATTAGTTACCGTTTCAACCTATAAATCTGTTCAAAGACAGTACATCAAGCCCTTGCTATGATACAAGCAGTTGCAGCAACAGCATCTAATATGACTCTACTTTATCAGCTGCTATTGGTGTAGGAAAAAATTCCCAACGTCAAATGCAGACTAATGGCTAACGATTGAATTGAGTGACAAACGAAAAAACAACAACAAAAAGCATTCACATCAACAGAAACAAAACTAATGACTTCAACGTACATGTATAATATAATTTGGCGATGATGCAGAATGATGCAAAATTATGGGAAGGTGGAAAAGATAGAGATTGATAAACGAAATTTGTACAAACCGAAAATTGGTTAAAGGTATAAAGATAATCTCGCCGCAATGGACAGAAACACGAACGCACAATTGACTGCAAAACTGCTGTCATCAGTAACCACAGCAGCAGGTCATAAACAACAATCGTAGTAAACAAAACAATAATAATTATTTAATACACACACAACATTGCGAGCAATAAAAAGTGACACTTTTCCTAATGATTGATAAATCTGGTTAGAATGCGGAGCTCATAGCATAGGCCTATTGGCTGCAGCAATTAACACTGATTTTTCTTCGGAAATCAGACCTCACATTGGAGTTCAGACCTCACCTGGATCGACTCCAATAACGAACATCTGAAAATTAAACTGTCAGTAGATTAGAGTCTAACTCTAATAAAGGCAGACCAACTATTCAACAATTTTTTCGTTGCTTTATTAAGCAAAAGCTAGAATTAAACCCTACACATCAACTGACACAATATCACCATGAAATATTTATGTTTTCCACGATAAATGACTGCAACTTCCAATCTTCAGTTTCTTTAAAAACGCAAGACAGCAGTGAAACAATTATTACTTATTAACAACTGGTTTACATGCCAAAGTTATCCTATAACTGAAATTTGCAACATTTTAATGGCCCACAGTATAGATTAGATACGATACTGATTAATATAACTGCATCTTTAACAATGCATAACTATGATGTGCAGACTGTACTAAACACAAAAACACATAAACGCGTGCAAGTTCAATACAACACACGCTAGCACACAATAACGACGAAAACCGAATTCTATTTTCACACAGGAAACCAATATTCTAGAAACGTAACAGTCCAAGCGACAACGACAGCTTATGGTACACAAACGCGCGAACAGTAAACGCTGCAAACGTGTCGGAATTGAAAAAGACAGATCAACATTATTTTGCTACAGATCTACATACAACCGGCTACAGACTAAGGCACTGCGAGATACAGTAATGCAATGTTCAAGCTGAAAAGGTTAGCACCAAATCACTTCAGACAAACATCAAGTGATGGACACAATCGCCAACGTCATGACATTAACTGATATGACAAATACGCACAATTTTGGCAGCATAAGCAGCAATTGTACAATGCACAACAATACTACATCATTACTTACTTACTCAAATTGTTCAATATAGCACAACAACTCTAGGACAGACGGAGCAACAAGTATGTGCAGCATGCATAGACGCCAACGTAATCAGAGAATCTAACATTTATATCAGATATATGGACATATATTTTACTTTTTGTACAACCTGAGATCATATATGATTACCACCCATCATTCATTCTGCACAATTTGCATGAATTTGGTGAGAATCAATTCCGAACATAAATCGGCAGAATGCCACGGAGTATTTTGATTCACTCAGAATCAGTAGTAAACAGGCTTGGCTCGCTGGTTAAGGAGGTAGGCAGATAAATTTCTGAGTGGCAATAAAAATGGTATACGGCCATTAATATCCACTACACTCAAAAAGATCCAAGCCAAGCTTTGAGCTAGTGACTGTAGACATTCTAATCTTCATGCTATCAAAATAGAGATAAAAGTAAACTACACTCTTCTTATGTTGAAGAAATAATAAAATATTATTATCGTCAGATACAAAAAAGCACTGACATTACAGGTCGATATTTTACTCCAGCGCCAATTAAAATACTGCACAACAAAAAGTGACGAAATTACAAAACAATACGTACAAACAGAAAATAAACGATTAAAGCTATAAACAAACAGCATACATACAAAACACAATAATTACTTGAATAAGTTTGATTGGCTCAGCTTGCAGCTGGCAAAAAATGTCTTGGCACGTAACCAGTCATTCACATACAAGGGTCATTTGATAAATAAGTTACAAAACGTCGTCCTCATGTTAGTGTTCCAAATATGAAAAATCTGAAATAAATGTTTTGTAAGAAATTAACTCCAGAGTACCAGCTGTGAGTTTTATCACGATGATGTCGCTGTGACGTCACATCAAATATGGCGACGTCACAATAACGACGTCATCATCAGAATAAATTTCTATTTTATGTCTGTTCAAAATTACGTTCTCTATGAAACGTATATTTTGGATTTTTTTCTGTTTTAAGAATTAACAATAGAATTGCGCTGTTCCGTAACTAATTTAGCGAACGACCCTCGTATACGTAGCACAAAATGACATCATTCAGTGAACGACGACGTGGAAAGGGCTTCCTGGTATGTGCTGGTCTCCCCACTTTACAACAAGTACATAGTTGCCTCGCTCCTGCACCAGGTAGCTGACGCCGTACCGGTTACCACCCACGTGACGTACACGCACCTCCTCGCAGGGCAGCTTAGGTCCCATCACTCCAACCATGAGCATGTTGATTCCTGAAACAACGACAGGTTCATTCAGTGAAAGCACCCACAACAAGCTAACACATGCACATTTACCACTGTGATCCTATATGGCAGATGAGGCTCCGTAGGCTGCAGCTCTGTAATGGATTCCCATGCAGAGCTATACGTACACAAACTCGAGCCGTTTTATGTCCTACATAAATTTGCGTTTCACTTACTTACTTAGTGAGTGAATAATTTTAAGGCAAGTGGGAAACTGGGAATCTTCAGCAACGTTGTGGGGGAAAGAAGTAGGCCGGGCAGAAAGTTGTAATTTTTCGACAGCCAGACGCAAATTTCCGACGAGGAAGATTAATTACGAGTGCTCGAAATTTTAGTTGTTCCTCTGAATTTTCCCAAAACGCAGTTTTGTCAACCCCAAATTTTTTTACTACTTTTTGGCGAAAATTCTCGGACAAGATTAAGAATTTCTGACAGCCAAAAATTTAGGTAGTGGGAGGGAAATTGCGCCCTTTCTGCCTCCACGACGCTAAGCGCCGGGAATCTGTCTAGTAGCCTACCGTACCTCCATGCGAAGTGTCGACAGTGAAAGTAGCCTCTTTGTTTGCGGTAGCGTGTTGAAGCCCGGCGCCGGTCGCGGTGACTTTGGTGGCGTCGGACTGTTGGAAGTGGTCTTGTTGAACGGTGGCGAATTTCTGCGTTGTGCTCGTCTTTGTGACTGTCTCGACCACTACCTGAGACTGCTCCGGCCATGCTGTAGGTCGACCGGGACCTTCACATCACACCATACACACTAAGCAATGTGAAATGAAGGGGAGAAGTTGCCTACTTTCCTATCGCTTCTTCTCCCCTCCCTATTCCCTTATCCGAACTTTTACTTTTCTTCCCCTTCCCTCCACCCTTCACTTCCCTTCTTTCCGTTAGAAGTAGGATGCCTAACTTTTAGCTACGAGGTCTGGGGGAGCGCTGTGAGCTCCCCAGGGCGGTGTATAACACAGCCCCAGGCAATAATCAAATTTGGTGCACTATAGCCTTAAACTATAAGATTTGGTGGCAACAATTTTAATTATTTTCATAAATGATCCCTGACGCCTATTTTTAATGAAAGAAATTGAGATAAGGTAGCGACATCTGGCGGACAGTCGTTTCGACCACAGATGTTGAAAACATTGATTTGCAAATAAAAAAAAACATAAAAACATGTTTTTTCCATTTTTATAAAAAACATTAATTAAAAGCATGCATAAAAACATTAAACTACAGTATTCAATCAAGTCAGAAAAACAGTCAATACTAATCAAATGAAGTCAATAATACTGCTACAAAACAGTCGCTCTGTCCAGGAAATAGACACTAAATACAATTTGACCATCAAAAATGCATCATTTTGGACGTTTATGTTTTAACAGCAACAAAACACGACATTAAAAACACAAAAAACATTAAAAAATAATAAAAAACATGAAAAAACATGTTCTTTAAACTTTTATATAAAACATAAGAACATCATTGGTTTCGATGAAGGCAGCAACGGTTGCAGAAACGTCAACAATCTGTATCAAAATAAAGGTTATAATTATATTGATGACTTTTTTAAAAAAATTTCAGGCTTCACTTACTAAACTGTCAATTTTATTGAGTTACAGCTGTTACAGCAATACCTACCTTCAATGCGGGCTTTGAACGGACTGCCTGGTATATGCGTGCTGCCGGCGTATTTGATCGTAATCAGATAATCTCCAGGAGCCGAAGGTGAATAGGTAAACTCGTAACCTTCATCGATCTCACGACAACTCAGCTGTACCTTGGACGGACCGTCAATTGTTACCGCAAGAGCCCCGGACCCAGCGTTCACTGTGTTAACGATGAACTTACACAGCTGGCCTATAACACAATGTAAACAGAAAACGCAAAGTCCTTCCAGAACCATAAGGCCCACAGAACGGCGCTGATCTCCGTTTTATTAGCCGTCAGCCAGTCACCAGTTTAAATTGCGGATAAAAGGTAAAACAGGTAAAGTCCAGTACTTGCATATAGCGCTTCTTACATAAAACGAACTAGTGGCCAGAAGCGCTTTGACAACCTCGGAAGTGGCAGCTGATTGGCATGAGCTAATGATACCGCAGCGTACTATGCGGCCATCCTCTGCCCGGGTTAACGAACAATAGAAATCGCAGTTTACAGCTAGCAGACATACCACCGCCCCAATCAGCCACACTAGGCCTTCACTCCGTAGCCCGTAAGCTACTACTCATTTTCCGTCCTGCAGACGGTAGGAGGCTAAGTTGGCCTGAGCACATAGTAGATTAGCAAGTTGCTCAAGGTTGCTTGCAAAAGACCACCAGTGAGAATCGAACTGCAATCTGAAAGTTGCGAGTCAACACTAACCACCAGACACTTGCACCTACAGATACCTTAGATAGATGGTAAACAATAATGTCCACATCTACATTTCCAAACACATTATGGGGTGCAAAGTACACAATTATTCAATCATTTATTTCAATAATTTATTTGCTCAATAAACCCATCAGTCAATAAAAGTCTGCAGCAAGAAAGTTTACATGAGCAAGATGTGCTAGGCAGCCGAACAAAAGCTAACAAAAAAAGCAAAGCACAATTCTGACCTACCCGTCATGCCGTGCGACAGCCCATCTCCATAAGCACGCACAAGGCTGGCGTCAGCGTCTTGTTTGCCTACAAACAGTCTGAATGGACTGCCAGGTATGTGGTTGCCGTTTAGTCGAACATGGATGAAATGCACGCCGTTTTCGCGTGGCACAAACCGAACAGCGTAGCGGTCTGAAAACATGTACACAACACAGAAATGATTACAGTTTAAATTTAGCAGGTAAATGAAAAACATGCGCAACACTACAGAAGCAGATTTAAGCAATAGCAAAAATTATACTATACAGTACAAGAGATAATTAATCACCGTAATCAACAAACAATGTACGTGTAAAAAACTTTTGTCTCCAAAATGTGTCAATAAAAAGATTATGTCTGGCACAAATCAAACGTTTTCCAAAAGCTTAATTTGCCTCCGTAACAGTTTCACATGCATGACCACCAACTAATCAAACAGAGAAAGTGTTGAAAGCACATTCCACGCCACTTGATGCTAAACGACCAGAAAGTAACTGCAGAAAATTGACCGGTTAGAAACTGTAGTAATCATATCAAACAGTAGTATCAGTAGTAACAGTAGAAAGTAGTGTAACAGTTTGTCTGTGCAGAACATATTCACACTGACAGACCTTTATCAACTTCCTGGATGATGGCTTGGTCTTCAGCGCCCGACGGAGCGACTACATGGGCGTCTAGTTTACCCTGAGCGCCGTTGAAGTCTACCGTGAAAGCTGCAGGCTTGTTGATCTTTGGAACACAATACACCAGGCACCATACAACAATAAGCATGTACGGTAATAACAAGAACGAATAACAAAACAAGCATGAGGAGAAAAAAATACAGTCCCAAGTCCAAGATGATTTAGAAGAAACAAGTATTAATACAAAGAAAACAACAGAAGCAGTTAATAAACTACAGAGGCATTAAGGCAAATCATGCGATCACAGTATTCTTGCAAAGCGTGCACTTTGACTGCTTATCCCATACTTCTCCACATATAATGGCATTTCCAAACTCACAAATGTGTAAACTACGCAAAAATATGCATATCTTCACAGCCTTCTACAGATGCAGTTGCAGGTTTCAGACAATTATCTCCAATTTGTGCAACAAGAAGTCGGTCAATACTTTCTGCTTTCTACAAGTTGTTTTGTCATAAACGCCACATATGCTTAGTTCACATTTAAATTAATACCAAATATTCTCGCATATTTTTACATCTGAGCAAAGTGCATATTCCAGGAAAAAGTCCCACTATAAATCGGCATGCCGAACCATAAGATATGCCTATCTGCTGGAAGACGCGTTCACCTATATGAACGCAGCCTGCATTCGTCACTAGAGTAATAGCTTATGACCAATTCACACCTTCAACGCAACTCAACTCAACTGTTGAGTCGGCGACTCGGCGTGGTAGGTGTGAACTGGCCATTAGTACGGTAAAACAGGTTTGTGGTTTACCTGCAGGCCGTGTTCCTGCAGATCAAAAACGTTCAACTTCTGTATGTCGCCAGTAGATGGCGCCAGGTAGACTTTGAACGGCGAATCAGGGATGTGCTGGTCGTTAAACTTCACCGATACCAAATACTCTCCTAAAATAAACAGCAATAACTTTACTAATCAAGGCAAAAAATAATTACGTGATCAGAATAGCCCAAGAACACAAATTCAATGGTTAGTATGTCACACACTTTTTTACACTTCTAGCAAAATTCTTTCAACTGACAACAAAACACTACTGTTTTATTTGTTTCTCAATAGTACAATTTATTCAGACCTTTGTTTCATCACTCAATTTATCTACACTGTGTCCCAAAAAAACATCCCCAACATTTTCGACTGTAATGTGAAGAAGGATTATCGGATTTTAATAATTTTTGGTACGAATATTCCTGAGACAACTTGTCGTCAAGTGACAATTTAATTTTCCGTCTCACTCAACATCTGTTTCTGCACTACCTGGGGAAAATAGAACAAACAAAATACCACTTTTTTATTCAATGCGACATGATTGCTTAATTAACATAACGTGTAAAAGCAAATTTTGTTCACATTTTTGACACTGTGGCTGACATTTCATTCAGTTATCCATTTTTCAACTGCCTACAGTAAAACTGCTTGAAGTGTTGGCCCACTGTGACACTTGTACACTGGCCCACTTGACAGCTACAGTATCGATAATGTTCTGCTCCTGACCAATACAGGCTCTACCAGTCACTTCTTGATGTTACAAACATTCTTAAACTTCTTCTGGTAGACACACTGCTGCAAGACAGTCAAATCTTGTAATAGACCTGCTGTTGGGGCCCACAAATTAGGACAGATAGAATTTATTGACGTTTTTCCATTCACTTTAACACGTATTATGCCTGGTCTGCTTTCTCTAGGTAGTGCAAAAGCAGACGTTAGGTGAGGTAAAAACTAAAACACTTATTTCATAGCCAGTTGTGTCATAAATATTTCTGCTAATTATTATTAAAATCTGCTAATCGTTATTCAAGGTATGATCGATGATGTTGGAGATGTTTTTCAGGTTTTCTGTTTATTTTAATGCATATTTCACTTGATCTGCTTTCCATAGGTAGTGCAGAAGCATGTATTGGGTTAGGTGGGAAACTGAACGAACATTTGATGGCAAGTTG
>Ga0209367_1000612_pt1 | contig 37513 bp, 16 predicted proteins | sample WorMetLIZISLAND2_FD_187412 | JGI IMG/M metagenome (GOLD analysis project Ga0209367, IMG submission 187412) | Marine gutless worms symbiont microbial communities from Max Planck institute for Marine Microbiology, Germany - Olavius geniculatus... ...
ATTTGGCTGTTAGATGTAGAAGGTTTCAGTAAATAAAGCTGTAAAATTTCGTGTTAAAATCCCAAACGGTTGCTGAGAAAACGGCGAAAAAATTTAGGGGTCCACTTTTTTCTGCCGCACCCTGTAGGCCTAGGCCTTTAGTCTCTGAGCCACGCTGTATATAGTTTGTTGCCATTTGTGATATTGTCCTTGACAAGATTTTTGTTTTGTTTCTGAGTTACGTCTATTTAAAGTAAGGAGGCTGCATCTGTATGCCGATAGGCTAGCCTAATCATCAGTTTTTTAGAACTGCAGATCAATGATTTCTGACCATTTTATCTCATCGTTTGCTTTGCTTTTTGGATGCTTTGTATGTTTTAGGATAGATGAGTAATTCAGTTTTGTTATATATAATATTATGCTTGCCAAACAAGTCTCAGCGCATGTAGGCTATAGGTTCAGTATACACCATGTCTCAATGTTTCACGGAGCTTTTTAAAAAATAAAAAAATGGCTTGGTTTTTAAAAAGACCAAGACACTCTAATTTTTAAAATACCTCTGTGAAATATTGGCCGATTTTAATAATTCTTGGCAAGCAACATCCCGAAGAAACTTGACGTAAATGACTCTAGTTTTGCCTACCTTACTTTAATACTGTTGCTACACTACCTTGCGAAATGCAGAAGTTGTATTTTGACCGATTACAACAATGAAATTCATACTGCGTAGCACATGCGTCGGCTCAGAAAATTATTGAAATCACAAATCATTGAAAATATGTTACTTATTTAACATTGATCATATGCATTCTGAGATTGTACATCGACAGACTAAATGAGCCATCAACGGGCGGCGAGTGTGCCGCTCTGAGTCACGCAGTTATTGAACGTGCTGCCGGCGAGTTATGTCAACGTCTACGCTTTTGCGGTCGTGTTAGAAGAGGATGTCTCGAGCACATGCTGTAATAAAGATGATGTGATGTGACACGTGTCAGTGGCGGATCCAGAAATTTGGAATAGGGGCGGAGGGTTAGGGAGTGAGGTCAGAAAATTTTTTTAATTTTTATGTAAAAATAGTGCATTTGCGTGCCAAATTTTTGTTTAATTATTTTATGCTATGTTACCTTCTCTAAATTACATTTCTCTTCTGTTTTGCTATTGTATTATGTGCGTTTGTCACATATTTTATTAAATACTGTGTGTTACTGTGTGTGTGTTACTGTGTGTTAAATTTTCGCCTGTTTTAAGATGCATCCAATCAATAGGGAGGCGTTTCCCCTTGAATCTGCCACTGACAAGTGTGACTTTTCAGAAATAATAATTGCCGATCGTGTTTGTTGCTATTCCGTTAATCATTTCTGAGCCGACGCATGCGTTATCCAGATATGAATTCATTGTTGTAAGCGGCAAAACTTACGACTTCTGCATTTTACAACATAATATAGCGACTATAATAAGGTGAGGTGGGCAAAAACTATAGTCGTATACGTCGTTTTTTTGTCATGATGCTTGCCAAAAATTATGAGAATTGGCCAATGTTTCAAATAGCTGTTCAAAGAATAAAAATGCCTTGTTTTTTGAGACACGTTGTATTATACTCGTATGTCTAATTGATGCACGTTTCGACAAGCTATACCATATCGATGGGCGCTCAGGTTTACAGTTGTCGTAGCCTGTACGAATGTTTAAAATATGCATATAATGTATAATAGTTGCATTTGTATAAAACTGTCACATTGTCTTCGTTTTTGTGACCCCATTACGGTATAACGCAGCGGCGTGGCTGATAAAGGCCTACAAGATCAGTATCGATCAGTGTTTTTACTGTTTATTTTATCCACGCATCTCTGGGGAAGAATTTGTGCCCAGTTGTAACCAGTTCCTCGTCTGCCGAGCAGATTTTTGTGATTAAAAATTAGCCTCGTTATACTGTCGACAACAGGTCATTCTGCAAAATGCTAGATATAGGTTAATGCAAAAAAACTCTTCTAATGGTCGTAGCTCCGTTTCGAAACCCCGCTGGCGCTGCAGAAAGAGCTATATGCACTCGACGTACCGAAACTCCTATCCTCTCTCCAAGAACCACATTACGCCCGTTCTCGGTCTTCAACCTCAGTTTCAGCTGTTTCTCTTCTGGCATACTTTCCCTCATATTCGTGTAGCACGGTAGTGCGTAACACTGTTGTAAGGACGACTATCAAAGTCAATGGAAAACCCCAGATTTTGGGTACGTATAGCTCCCTAAGCCCTTAATTAATCGACTTAAAATTTGACTCGGATGATTACGTCGGCGGTGTGACCCTATGTGCCGAAATTGGTACAAATCGGCTCAGCAGGGTTAGCGGGGCAAAAGGGTGAAATATAATGTTCAACTGGGTTATTTTTTTCTTTTTAAAATTCTTTTTGTACCTTTCTTGCCAAGCTCTGAAGAACACACTTTTTGAGCATGGCCGCATTTTTGCACTGGATGACGTATTTCAATGGGGATTGATTTCCTAGGGGGTCTCAACATTTATTTTTAATATTTTTTCTTTCTAATTCTCTAAAACCAGAAATTTTTGACCCATTTTCGAACTTTGAAAATTTCAGTTTCGACCGCAAACGCCTAACAACAGAGATGCTCATCTACAAACTACCTTTAATCGTCATCATAGCCCCACAAAAGTTGTATAGTGAATAGGCAATATGGCCTTGGGAATTAAAATTATGCGATTATTTTGGACCCCCTTTCTACAGGTCACGTGACACAGATCATGCGCAGTGAACTTTTGGCCTGTCTGTCACGGATATATTGTGGTTAAACGGTGCGAGATAGGGTCTTGGTTGCTATTAATTACTAATAGGATGTCGCATATTGGTTTTCAAATGACATGAATTCATTGGCGTTGGATGAGCTTGAAGGGTCATAGCGCACTATAGACGTAGTATGCCAATTGTGCGGTATTGTGGCTAAACGGTAAGTCGTAGGGGGTCGGCAATAATACCATCGGATAGAGCGCTGGCGACTTCCTATAGGCTGTCAACAGTAACCATGTCTCCATCTGCAGCGGTTTGGCCGCGAATTTTAATGAGAAGTTTTAAGCTATAAGCGGCCGTATCTCAGAAACGGTGAGAGATAGGGCCAAGGTTGCTGTTAATCACTAATAGGAAGTCACATATTGGCTTTCAAATGACATAAAGATTATTGACCTTGGATGACCTTGAAGGTCGATCATTAGTGCAACAGGGACTATGCTGTAGAGCGTCTTCCCTAGTGACAGCTGGGCTTTCTTGTAAAAACAAACAACATTTAATTCTATTAGCTTTATGCCCAACGAAGATTGCAGTTTCTGGATTAGAACTGTTCAGTGTTCAGAGAATAAGTTAATATGGGGCGACTTAAATCGCAAGACCATCAAAATTGTGAGGACTATCGCGGAACTGGACAACGTGGCACCAGATATGTGCATAAAAATCTTTCAGAAAAAAAAAACTAAGAAAGTGCAGCAGCTGCTACCGCAGTTCGCATCAGCATGCAATATGGTATAAACTTTAAGATCGGTCTGAAAGAAGCGTATAGAAGTGATGCGGACGTCCAGAACGTCGTTCACTGTCTGGTGAATCTGCCGCTGCTTTCGGCGCTCCCTACGTAGTCCCTACAGCCGTGCGTCGACAGCAGCAGCAACAGCGAGGACGAAGACGAAGCCAGTCAGGCGTCCATGTCAGCAGTGACGACGTCAGCATCAGAATTTTGGTTTTGTGTTTCTATTGAATTTAAGCTGTGCATCGATTTTTATAGGCTTACCATATGCCTCTGCAAGCACAATGGAGACGTTTAGCGTATTTTTCGTTATTTGACGCTGTTTAGCTGAAACCGTTGTGAAGATATGGCGCCTCAAGGATAATGGGGTCACGACCTTGACTTTTTGAGGTCGACTCGCAGTGGGCGACTTCCTATGGGTGCATCACGTCAAAGTTAATTAAGTGTATTTGTCTCGTTATATAAGGACCTACTTGATGATTTTTTCCGCTTTTCGCCATCATTTCGCGGGCTACGTGACATGCAGAAAAAAATTGTAGTGAGCAGATACTCGCACATTAAAACAAGTATCGCGATGTACACTTCTGCTATTTGGTGCCACGTTGTTAGGTCTCGCGATTTCAGCGCCCTCGAATATGGTTGCCGTGTCACGTCTTCATGAAATAAAGTATTCAGAAACATCACTGTGAGCGGAAATTATTGAACTAACAAAACATTCGAAAACATTTTGACGTAAATTCCCAGTTTATTACAGACAAATAAACATAATAAGAGGCAGATTCATTTGAACGTCGTGACGTCCACGTCTTAAAATTTGGGCGTACGGGCTGAAATTTTTGGGCGTATTTACGCCCAAACGCCCGCTATTAAAAACCCTGTTAGTGACTAATAGTAACCTTGGCTTTATCTCGCACTGTTTTTGAGATACGACTACTTAGGCCTAATGGCTAAAAATCGCAGATTTTCGCTATCCCTTTTTATTTAGCGCCCTCCTTTGGGGTGATCTCTTTTTAATTTATGATAAAGCTTTACGGATCCCAAAACTAGAGTCTTCCATAGAGCCGAGCTCAGCCGACAGTGAAGATTTGGTGATTTTAGCTTGCACTGTTTTTGACTGATCCACCCGTATGACGGACAGACATACGGAATCGCGGTGACATATACATGTAGGCGCTATAGCATATTTGCTGTTGCGCGTAAAAACAAATTAATGCACTGAATATACAGGGTGGGCCATAAAAAACCGGACCTGTTTGAGCGTTGATAACTCAGCGATAGTCACCCATAGAAAAGCGAGCTATATGTCAAAAGTTTTAGAATGTTGTAGACAAAAAGGGCCGAACTTGCATAGCAAATCATTTAAATATTCTTTGCCTAGTTTGCATAAATGTTCATTACCCCTAAAATTAGGCATTTGCATGCACTCTCATGTGCCCGAGTTTATTGAATTCAAAAACTTACTGCCAAAAAGTCCAGATTAAAATTCTGTGAGTTATTCAGTGTGGGGGCATTGCAACAGATAGCATGATCACAAAATTTCAGTAACTGACCAGCTAAAACGTGTGCTAATCGAATGCTGGGCTCAGCTGATCCTGAACACATTGACTCCAGCGATCGATCAGCTGTCTAAAAAGACTGATGATGGTTATAAATGCAAAAGCTGGGCAACTGCCTATGTCGAATTTCATCCAAATTTAACGTATGTGTTAATGATTGTTGATATTTCACTGTATGCTGAATGAAAATCAAGTTAAATTCATGTGTTGCTGCCAATTTAGCATGATTTTAGGGGTGGGGCAGATTTGTGTAAATCAGAATATTTAAATGCTGAGACTTGCAAGTTGTACACTTCTTCTGCATACAATTTCAAAACTTGGCATATTACGCGCGTTTCCATCAATAAACATCGTTAAGTTATAAAAGCTCAAACATCCATGTTATGATGTTAAATCCATGTGTTACAGTCAAATTTGGCAAAATATCAGGGGTGATGAATATTTATGCAAATTAGGCAAAAAATATTTAAATGCTTTACTATGCAAATTTGTCGTTAATTCTTTACAGCATTCTGAAACTTTTGACGTATCACACGACTTTCTACCATTAACCATCGCTGAGTTATTAACGCTCAAACAGGTCCGGTTTTTTTGGCCCAACCTCAAGTTTATAATACTGTGAGCACTGAAGCAATGATACTGCAGCATAACAGAGTAAATGCAAAAAGTTTTTTTACAGTAAAACTTTGAAAGCAAACAGAAAACTGCAGTAACATTTGTGGACTTCCATAAAAAAATTAAGAACGCAGGTTTTTAGGGACTAACAGCAACAGAAACACACAAGAATTTTTCAGGCCTAGCTTATAGGAACGTGAACTCCATGTCTGGAATGCAATGCCGTGGATGAGACGCTCAGACGCTAATTAGGCCTAACGTCGTGTCAGTCGCCGTTACCGATTCACTGTCGCTGCATCGTCTCAATTATTATATCCTGCAGATCTTGTCATTGTTGTCACATGACTTCGCTTGTAATAGTCCATACTGCGTAAATCTTGAGTGTAATTAGACCTAAAGCATTTAATTGGTTGACTGATCGGTTGATTTAATAAAACGAATATTTATACATAGTCTCGCTAGGGTTTTCTCCCATTCGGCAACCGCAAGTCTCCCCTATTTGAAAGAGCAGTCGTGCACCGTGATCCATCGATGACAAGAGGTCGTCGATTTGTAAAGAAATTTTTCAAAAATTTTGATCAAATTTTTTCAGTCAGCAGATTTTTAAAAATCACTTGACTGTGTTACTCAAATTTTCCACGGTCATTATTACCAAACTCACAATATTCACTTTGCAAAAAATTCAGAAATAGGCCTATATGCAGACAGACTGTTTTTTCTGCTCGAATTTATTTTCGGTTCATGGGGCTTCGCCTCATACCAATCCTGGAGAACTAACAGCCGTCCCCAGCCACATAGTTGTTATAAATATAAAAAAAAGAAGTAAATAAAAAAAGAAAGAAATAAAAAACGAAGCAAAAAAACTTAGAAAAGGAAAACAGCCTGACCGTATAGTCTTATTCAAATTAACCACATGTTATGTTGGAAAATGTTGTATGAGTAGTGGCGTAGACAAAAGGGACTCAGGGGGCTCAGACACGCCAATCCTCTAAACAAAACATTTGCATACGTTTAAACTCTGCTACATTTGCCAATTTGGTCAGTTTGTTCTCGGTAAAATAATTAAAATTGTTGCCACCAGATCTCATCTTTTAAAACTAAAATGCACCGAATTCGATTTCAGCTGGCGCTTCGCCCCAGACCCCGCTGGGAGAGCTCACAGCGCTCCCCCAGGTCCTTAGCTGGATTTTAAGGGGCACTACCTCTAAGAGAAAAAGGGGAAGGAAAGGGGAAAACAGGGGAAGAGAGGAAAGGAGTAAAAGGGGAAGGAAAGGAAAGGAAGGGAACGAAAGGGAGGAAATAAGGAAAGGGGAAGAGAAACGATGCCCCTTCCAATTCAAATTTCTGGCTACTTCACTGTGTATGACTCGAGCAATAACAATAATTGCGGTATATACGTTTTTAAAAATTTAATTCTTGGAAATAAAAATTTGATTTTGCGAGATTGAGATTGGCAACTACCCCAAAACTGTACAGGGTTATTCAAGTTTAATTCAATGACACACTAGGCCTATACGCTATACGAAGTGTGAATCGACTCATACTGCGTGGTTTACCCTTAAGTAGTTGTTTTCCTTGCGGGTGTAGAACATTTCCTTCTGGACATGTTTCCCCCGGACGTTTCCTTCCTCCCTATACTGTTACATGAGAATCGGTCGAGCGCTAAATAATGGCATAATTTCTATTGTCAGCACAGTGAAAGAATGCAGCAAACATCAAATGCTCTTGTGTTATGATTAATAGGCCTAAATAATACAGGGTGCGGCAAAAAAAAGTGGACCTTTAAAGTTTTTCGCTGTTTTCTTAGCAATCGTTTGAAATTTTAATTTGAAATTTTATAGATTTATTTACTGAAACCTTTTACATCTAACCGCCAAGTAAAATGTGATTCTGTTAAAAAGCGACGAAGTTACAGACTTTTTAACATAACCGTCTACTGATTTTTCAGCATTCAAAAATGTTCCGGCTACAACACCAATTTAATAACATCATTGAAACAACACAGTTAAATAATAATCAAATGCCAGAATTTCATTGTCACTGTGAATGTTCAGAGTGTTCACTGCCAGCCAGGGTTTTCAATAGCGGAAGTTTGGGCGTAAATACGCCCAAAAAGTTCAGCCCGTACGCCCAAATTTTAAGACGTGGACGTCACGACGTCCAAATCAATTTGCTTCTTATTACGTTTATTTGTTTATAATAAGCTGCAAATTGACGTCAGAATCTGTTTTCCAATGTTTCGTTAGTTCAGTAATTTTCGCTGACTGTCGTGTTTCTGAATACTTCATTTCATGAAGACGTGGCACAGCAAACATATTAACTTATTCTGTGAACAGTTCTGATCCAGAAACTGCAACTTTCGTTTTGCATAAAGCTACTAAAATTGAATGTTGCTTGTTTTTACAAGAAAACCCAGCTGTCGCTAGGGAAGATGTGCTACAGCCTATATATATATAGTTTCATGTTGCACTACTGACCTTTAAGGTCATCCAAGATCAATAAATTTCATGTCATTTGAAAGCCAATATGCGACTTCTTATTAGTGATTAATAGGTACATGTAACTTGGCGTTTTCTCTCACCGTTTCTGAGATACGGCTACTTGTAGCTTGACATTTTCCATTAAAAATTGCGGCCAAACTGCTGCAGATGGAGACATAATTACTACTGACAGCCTATAGGAAGCCGCCAGCGCCCTATCCGATAGTACAATCGCCGACCTTTTACGATACACCATTTAGTTACAATACCGCACGATTGGCATATTATAGTGCGTTATGACCTTCCAAGGTCATCCAAGGTCAATGATTTTCATGTCATTTAAAAGCCAATGTACGACTTTTTATTAATAATCAATAGCAACCTATGCCCTATCTCTCACCGTTTAACCACAATACATCCGTGACAGAAAGACCGAGAGACAGATTGACGATAATCGTGCCATATAGACGCGCTATTCAGCATGGCGGTAGCGTGTAAAAACCACGATCTATGTTGGTGGTGCATAAGTAACGCATATGTAGGAAGTATTGTTTTGCATTAATTTTTTGCTCGAGTTCTTTTGTAGGCCTACTGCATGAATTCCAGATTTTGTACACTGACGTCCAATTTTTTTAGCTTGGAAGTCACGACGTCCTGAAAATTTAGGTCTATTGAAAACCCTGCTGCCAGCTCCAAGCTACAACACCAGCCTCCAGTCGCCTTATTTGAGAAATCTTTTACAGCCTTGTTGATCGGTCCCTGTGACAGGTTGCCCAAGATAACCTGAACCGCTTCCTTGAGTTCGGCGCTTGTTTTCGGCTTTGTTTTAAGCTTGCGGTAAGCCTCCAACATTGCACCCCATACGAGATGGTTCATTGGGTTTATATTCGGCGAATTTGGAGGCCATTTGGTCTTTTGTGATGAAATCTGGATAGCTGGCCCGCCGCCAGTTCTGTGCGCTGCGCGACGTTGCGCGCTGTGTGTGCTGACGCGCCGTTCTGTTGGAAGATGAATCCGGTGAGCAGCCGGCGATTGCTTTTAAAAGATCTATAGTTTGGTGATAATTTATAAACAATATAAATTACTGTTTATCAAAACGTCACTGTGACGTCATCGGCAGTAACGTGTAATTAGTTTTTTTTGCAAATTAAATAGCATTTTCAGCTTGAACATTATTAATGCTGAAAAATCGGTAGGCGGTCATGTTAAAAAGTCTATAACTTCGTCGTTTTTCAACAGAATCATATTTTACTTGGCGGTTAGATGTAGAAAGTTTTAGTAAATAAAGATGTGAAATTTCACATTAAAATCCTAAACGGTTGCCGAGAAAACGGCAAAAAAACTTTAGGGCTCCACTTTTTTTGCCGCATCCTGTACGTCAAACAATGGGCAAGTGGCAAGAAGTCTCAATTTTCAACTTTTCAAGAAACCGCGGCGGACAGCGACGTCAAAGTGCCACTCAAAGCTCACTGTGTGTGCCACAACAAGGAGAGTGTCTGCAATCTATCAAATTTTGCTTTCTTCGTGCAGCCTACGTAAAAAATATGTGCGCTAACTACTTCTACTCTCCTGATTCAGTCTGTATAGAGTCGAGTTTAATCGTCTCGTAGGCGCGTAGGCCTACATCCCTAATTGCTGTTGATTGTCGCACACCCGCGCCTACTAAGACTCATTGTGTTTGAAAAATACTCAACGGCGACGAGACTTCAAAGGCAAAGTTGCTGTTGGTGTTGCAAGAAATTTCTGCTCAGGCTTTGGGCTGACGTTGATAATAATGTTGTTACTGGCCTAGAAAGGGTGACGTCCTAGGCACTCGAAAAGCAGGGGGAAACGTCCTGGCGGGGAAAATGTCCGAGGTGGGAAACGTCCGCTGTTGACAGGCCCAAGGGGGGAATGTCCGGCTCCCTTCCTTGCAGACCTCCCATGCAGTTCGTATAGCCGTCACTATAGCCGCGAGTGTTCTTAATCAATAGCAGCATCGATCGACGATAACTACACTCTGATGTGGGCTAGACACATGCGCGCACGTGGTGCGCCGTCCTGTGGCTGATGTGGTTCTAATTATCGTTCAGACGTTCACCTAGGCCTAGTCATGGACTACTTCATATGGCCTAGTCTATACGTCAGAGTTTATCGCTGACCGACAACATTCTTATGCCCCAGGAAAACGCCCGTTAAATGGCATGCGAGTCTCGGAGTTAAAGCGGATAAAATGTTGGCTGTCAAAACGCTTTTTTGCTGCTCCGATGATGAAAAACCTGGCTCAGTGATAACAAATTGAAGTTTTATAGTTGTAGCCACAAAAAACGCGCAAAGCAATCGCATTTACGTGTCTGTTGGGATAGTTGGACTTTCACATGTTCGAGCAAGACAGTGCACTAGCACACCGAGCTTGCGAGAAGGTTGAGTTTTTGGATCGCGAGACGCCTGATTTCATGTTCCCATGTTGCTTAACGCTGACACGATGAACATCTGTCGTCAGAGAACCAGATAATTAAGGGCGTAATCGATTTAGCAAAAACCGAAACCGGTTTCGTTTCAGGGTAGAGTTTTCTGCAATCGATTAAGCCGGTTTCGCGAAACCGGGGTTAATTTTTGAAACCGACTCTGGAGCAGGTTTCGCTGGCAAAACCGGAAGCCGTTTGCTTGTTGCTGTTTTGTTTACTTCTATCACGTACATGACTAAAGCTTCAAAAGTAAGATGAATTTATTTTTTCAGTAGTAAATAACACTTCTTGCAGACAAATATTTACGATGAAGTTGCGTGGTACATTGTTTATCAAGCAAATCGTTTTTTACGTATACAACCGTTGTATGGGAGTAGGCCGTACCCCGTTTCGCCTATCCCATTTCGCGCCTAATACCGTTTTGCCTAATCCTCAAATCTAACCCAAAAAGTAACTATGTTGTGGGTCTGTCGCATTTTTCCCCGCAGAGCGTTTTCAGATACCTAGAATATCTACCTTTACCGAACAATTTCGTACAATTTTGCGTAAATGAACACTGGAACAAACCTATAACCACTAACCGTATCCCTAACCCTAACCCTAACGCATCAACATCTTCATCAAATAAAAATTCGATCACCATGGGAACCATGACGCTTGCCATGTTGTTTGTTTACAATCCTACCGTCCTACGGAAACGGTTTGGTGCAATCGATTTACACAGCAAAACCCAGAACCGAAACCGGTTTCGGTTTTTGCTAAATCGATTACGGCCTAAGTTTACCATCGAAGCAGGGTAGCAACTGACAGCACCAGTTGAGACCAGCAAACTTGTACCCGTGACACATTATGACGTCAGCGTTACGTCACGACTAGCAAAGCTTATTTAATCAGATGCCATATTTTGTTAAAATATTTTTAATTACTATTTTTTTAGCTACAACTGCTGAAAATTTCATGTAGATTGATTATTATTTGAGTGAATTATGAAAGAAAGAAAAAGGGGTAGTTTTTTATGAGACACCATGTATAAATCAGACCTAATTTATGTACAAGATGGACAAGGTATAGTAGACCTAACTTTGCGAGACATGTCTCTGCAACATTTCGTAAATCCAGGGGGATGTTCAAAGGAATTTTGCCAAATGTATAACCTTTTCTGAAAATTTCAGGCAAATCCGTCCATAACTTTTTCCTTAGGCCCTAATCTTTTCTGCTTTGTTTTTCAACGTTAAAAAATCCGACATCGTTGCTACCGCGGACATTAAAAACAAGTGAGTTATAGTTTATTTAACTCTATCAGTCCCAAGTATGATTGTGGCAGACAGACAGCTGTGACGTCAGGTATAATAATTGCATAAAGTCTTGGTCCGTTCTGTCCAATTGGCGGTGATAGCGCTCACTCGCCCGTGCGTGCGCTATCGCTGCCAAGGCGCAAGCATCGATTAAGCACACGGCATTCTATAGTTGGCTCTTAGGCCTACAGGCCTACATGGTGTATGGAATTCTGTCGCAGTCTGTCGTCGGCGCAGTTCTCGGCAGTAATCGAGTCCAGATGCAGGCAAGTTTCACTGATGTGTTCACGTGATAATAGATCGAAGCTCGCTCGCTTCGTCGACGTCTGAACGTAGCCTGCTGCACAGTTCACTTTTCACCAACTCAACTTCTGCTGACCATACGCGCAACTAGGCCTACAGCGCGGGGATGGGACATAATACGAAGATTCACTGATTCGCTAGGCGGTTTGATAACAATTTTTTTGCTTTTCTCTTGTTTTGGAAAACTACACTTACGACCAATGGCGGTTCTAGCCCCGAACATCTGGGGGAGGCACGGCCCAATGGCGAGCGCGGTAGCGAGCGGGGGTTTGGAGCGGAGCCCCCGGCGGGGTCCAGGGGCAGACTCCTGGACAGGGGGTCATGGGGGCGAAGCCCCCTGAAGCTAAAGTACTTTTGGTTTTTGGACGTTCTTTGGAAGCCGCAAATATTCCCACTTTTCTAAAATTTGGAAAGGCAAAGAAATTATATATTTGTGTTATCTTTGCAAATGATCACGGGTGGCCACGAACCCCCCCCCCGACCCGGGCTTAAAACCGCCACTGCTGACAACAATATGTTATTCCATAGACGTAATCCTCACTTGCATCGCACAATGCGAAAGTGGCGATATATCTTCCGGTATTAGCGCATTGTTTAGTTACACCTCCAAGCGAACGTGAAGATAATATAATTATTATACCGCACATTAAAACTCCAGCCCTTGAAGCCATTTCGTCTTTAGTGGCGTGTCGTCTTTTCACGGCTTGCCTCTCCGTTTCCATCTATCAGCGAAGTAAACAAGTTCACGGACACGGCGGGTATCTGGTTATGGTACATGGCGGGTATACATAGTCACTTGACATCTCCAGAGCACTCAAAACGTCAATCCGAGGTCTGCCCATAGAGTGGAAGCGCCCTCTCGTACGCCCTCGCCACACGTGGCTACGTACCCTGGGAGCAGATCTCCAGCCTCGTAATCATGGTCTCAACTCGGCTTGGAGATGCACCCAGGATCGAGAACACTGGAAGCACCTCGCGGAAACCGCTACGCTCCAGCTCGGGGCATGCGCTTGATGATGATGATGATACATAGAGAGCAAGGAGACCTTTATTCTAGTAGTCCCTGACAGAAAGTCAATCGGAAGACGCCCTCTTCCGCCCATGTTCTGCAGTGTCTTCCGTGGCACCAAGTACCTGTCAACGCCATGTCCCAGCGGGCAACCTGGCGATCGTCCGACGTACTGAGGACTAGCAGCGATCGCTGACTGTGACCCTAGAGGGTCTATAGCAGACTAGAAAAACCTAGGTTTGGGGGAAACTTGAATCTGAGGCGCCTCATGTCAAAGTTTTTTTCAAGACCTTAGTGCTTTATGAATTGTTTACTTACTTATTCACTTAGTGTTGTTTAAAGTAAAAAGTTCTAAAGAATTGAAGTCAGAGAGTTCTGCCACATGTTCTCTGCTCCAGTTCCATTACAGTTACTAACATTACAGTCTTTTTAAATTTTTTTTATAGATTACTGTTGAAGAAAATCACATATTACGCAACAAAGCAACAACGCGGAAAAATGTCAGCGTAAACACGATAATGGCATAATTAATGGGGTCAACAAATTAACCGTAAACAGCAGCACTACTTCCGTGCACCCTTATTCCTCATAAAGTCTCACTCAAGGTGCAATTTTCCGCACTGTCACATCTCTCTGATGCGGCGATGCCGTTGATGGGTAACAGTAGAACGCATCAAATAGGGAGCTGCCAGAAGCCAGTCTCTGATCTCCGGAGACCTCGACGCCAGACTGAGAACTTAGCGTCCCGAGTTACACAACACATTACCGTGGCGAGGCGCCGATATCACTGAGATAAACACAACACCAACCCAACGTGATCAGTGATGGGCAAACATTTATTCCAATCCATTCAACGTGAGTGCCTGCCACCATGTCAGAAATGACGTTGAGATCAGCAGGTGCTCTTCGTGTTGCTAACGCCGCGTTGTTGCTAACCTATGCTACTGCTGCTCAGATCGATACAGTCCAGCCTTCACAGCCGTATAAAGCCCAAATTCCATTACGCCGACTTTGCGACAAAGTCACAAATCCCGAAAGTCCGCGACACAAATCACGACGCTAACTTTCATAATTTGTGTCCGTGACAAAGTTCTAATCGCGGACTTTGTCGCCGACTTTCCCCGTGCATTGTAACGGACTAAATTCCATTAGAGCGACACAAACGGGTTTGTCGCGTTCTTTTCACAGATTTTGAGATGTCGAGATGGTTTGTGTCCGCGACTTTCCCCGCGGGGAAGTTTTGGTGAAAGTCGGCGTAATGGAATTCGGGTTTAACAACGTTGACCGGACGTGTATTTTATTGGACAAAGTTCAGCAAACGTAACAATGACAGAGATACTTGTAGGAGGGAGCGGGTAGGTTTTAGGCTGTCGGAAAATTATCGAAAAAAATTTTCATCGTTAATTTTTTTCTAAATGCAGAATTTAGACCTAAAACCCATTTTGAAATTTGGAGGCACAATTAAAATTCTGAGCACCACAATCTCCTCTGTGGGAAAATTGCACTTTTCTGCCCCGCCTACTTTTCAAACCCACGACTCACCGTCGGAGATCAGTAGGCCTAACTGCGGACGTGTATTCGCGACTGCTGTTTTGTGCGGCCATTTTTCTGTGAATACACATTATTTATTGGTAGTGCGATGTGTGATTAAAAACAACTTTAAATCTTGTTTTCTGAACAGCCCATCACGGATCAGCTGCTGCAGCACGCACAGCGGTATACGACGACAGCATAGGCCTACAAACCTCGAGTAGCTACTGGGTAATAAATCATAAACACAGTGGCAGTTAAGTATCTTTGTGAGCCGATGACAGAAGTTGAATAAATCAAAAAGACTTCTTCAAAGAGACTTTGTAATGCAGACAAACTAAAACTACTCGTAGCCTACTGGTAATGAATTACGTAGGATGCAAGAAGAATGAAATCAAATTCTAGTTCTTGGGTGCCGCTATAGCAAAAAGACCCTGGCAACACTCATAAAAATGGACGAGACGCGAGTCTTTAATTTGCTCGAATTCACAAATTTACCGGGATACAGCGATAAACATGCAGAAGCGAGACAGCGATGGGACGATTTTTCACGGTTCCGGTGATATTTCACATTGGCGACAGTCTCAGGTTACGTAGTGCGACGTATAAAACTGAATTTAACCAATAGCCGACTACTTCTGCTTCGTCGACGCCGCACACTTTTAATGTGACACCATTTCACACAGTCGCTTGTCATTGCCAATATTTTGCCCACCTTTAAATTTGAAAATATAGCAGCTGTACATTTGCACACGGCATGTATGTTTACACCATTATGCAGTTGCCAAGTGCCGACTACAAAGTCCTGTGTAGAAGCGCAAAGTTTTTTGACGAACAAAAACACAAGCGTTATCCAAGAATAGCCATCACAAACGCAGTCCAATGGAAACACATTACAGTAAGTGGACTACACAAAAAAGAAGATATTATGATTAACTGATTTTTTCTAGGTTATAGGGGCCTAGGCATTAACGATTTGAAATAAAACGGTGCATCATAACGTTTAAGAAGGCTCACCGTCTCAGATATACACCGCACGCGAGATATTAATTCATGCATGTCGCAAACAGGTTCACTTTTGCCATCACTTGGCACTGTGACAGAGAGAAGACATAGCCAACAAAATATTAAATTGGCCATTTATTGGATTTAGGCTACCCTCGAAACCACTGTCTTTAATTCATACAAATACTAATCGTAATCGCTCACCGATGCCATATGACATCTGCTATGTAAGCGGCGCCATGGGTTAAAATTGGCGGGACGGCAAGAAGTTGCAATTTTCCGTCAGACAGCTGCCAATTTTTGATCCGACGGAGGAGACTATGGGTGCTCGAAAGTTCACTTTTGCGGATAAAATTTCCTCGAAATAAAAAAAAACTGATTTTCAGCTCCAAATTTTGTACCTTTGAAAAAAAAATTTCGACAAGCTAAAATTTACGAGGGATGAGTAATTGTCCTCTGCTACGACGCCACTAACGTTTAGTGAAAACGTGTCTGGCTAGTAGCTGGTCATAAGGTGATGGGTGAGTGCGGGGGGCTGCAGATAAGACGCGGTGAACTCGTGGTGCAGGCCAGGTGACGGTGATGATGTTGACTGGACGGGGTAGGAGGCGGAGGATGTACAGTGTTGCGGTCTCTGCAGTGCAGCAGTCGTGACGTCCGTGCACCCCGCGCTGTCAGTCGAGGTCGTGGACGTGGCGGAAGTGCCCCGGTAACCCGGCGCCAGTAGGACGGCCGAGGGCGAGTCTGCGGTGACGGCGGGGAGGACGGTGGCGCCCCTGACGGTGCCTCGCTGAACCCCGTGCACTGTCATGCTAGTGCCAGCTGCAGTCATGCTGTCGGACGTCTGTTGCAGGTAGCGACGAGCGAATGCGTGCCGCTCGCTGCGACGAAACTTGGCCCGCCTGTTCTGAAACCAAACCTGCAGCACAATGCACACCCACCGCAGTACGATCAGATAAGACTAGCGGAGACGTCGATCTGGTGCCGACATAATATCGGCCGTCCACTTGGCTAAAGGCTACACTCAGTTTGCAATGAGTGTGAAATTACAGATTCAATGTCGTCACGGGCATGTCGCGTCCACCGAATCTTGGTCCGGCTGGAGCGTATGTAACTGTTTCCACGAGCTGCTTTCATCGTTTTAAGTAGTGAGCGAGTCGCCACGCTGACTTCAGTCCGTGGTTAAACGGCTGAAAGTCAGCTTCCAGGGTCCGTAGCCAGGTGTGACGTAAACATCCTGGGCGGCGCCTCTAGTCCTTGGGGAGCACGTGGCTTAATCAAGGAAGTCTTATATAGATAGCGGCGCTATCTATGTATGTAGAGTTCCATGACTTAATGCATGGGAACTCTGGATAATGCCAAGCCCATCCTTGCACTGCGTAAACGTAACGGAACGCCAACCCTGACTTTCGACTATTCAAACCGAAAAATAGCACGCCGGTTGTGGGACGTTCATGCCAATTTTGTTTTTCTACGCCCTTCTGTCGTAGAGTCAGAAGCATAAATGTAAAAACATTTTAATGCTTTTTATAAAAGTATTAAAAACATGTTTTTATGTTTTTTTTAAATTTTGATGTTTTTTAAAAAAATTTTCGTTTTGTTTTTTTAAATTTTTTATTATTTTTAGTGCTTTTTAATGTCATGTTTTTTGTTTTTGTTAAATCGTTAGAATAAACTGCTACAGATGTGTTAAAAAAACTGTTAACGTGACTAGTATACTTGGTATTTGTTCTGACATTTGATTGTTAGCATAAATGATGTACCATAATCACGATTACATAAAATAAAAAAAATGCCTAAAGTAAAAGTAGCGATTGGAAACATCTGCAGTTTAATGTTTATTATAATGTTTTTATAAAGGTATAAAAACATATTTTTATTTTTTTTTAAATTTGCAAATAAATGTTTTTAACATCTATGGTTAGAAGCCCCTACGGGACAGACAGACAGACAGATGGACGGACAAACGGACGGGAAAACCCGTAATACGGCCTATAAGTGTGAAAGACATCGAGCGCACGCGGCTTGCGCATGTATGACAATGATGACACTGTACTATAGGCAATATAAAAGTGAACTTTTAATCGCAATACACATTACAGTAAATGATTGCCCAGCTAGACGGACGGCCGCGTCTCATGTCGGCAAAAGGCCGACATCTATGCTAATTATTACTATTATTATCTCAAACGTTTGGATAATTTTGTTGCAAAATTGTATCAAAATTAACTATATAATGTACTGATAATAACAATATTATTATTATTATTATTACTGTTATTAAGCTATTATTATTGATACTATCGCATGCATAGGTTTAAATTGCCGGTACCTGTACTCGTGCCTCGGTAAGGCTGGCTCGTTTAGCCAGGTCTTCGCGTACGAAGGCGTCAGGGTAATGCGTCTTTTCAAAGACTTGTTCAAGGGCCGCCAGCTGACGGCTGTTGAATGTCGTGCGACTACGACGAGGCTTTGTCTTAGTTTTCGTCGTTGTCGTCGTTGTTGTTGTCCCTGTCGTTGTCGTAGTCATCCCGGGAACGTTCTCGATGTCTGCGGAACACACGGACATTGTCGTCGTAACCAGACGGAGTTACATAACGAAAGCAAGTCGTAGATAAATCACCTGCGGCCAGTGATTTAATGATCTCAGCCATGTAATCGGAGCGAATGGCGGCCTTAATGTCATTGCGGATGACTTAAGATAACTTTTCGATACATCGTAAACGCAGAACGAACTGCGACTGAAAGTAAAGGCCAATGCTTTCGTATCTTTATCATAGTAAGCAATTTGCTCACGTGTTTGTTTCCGCAATGTCTCAATCGATGCATCAAAAAGTGTCCCCAGTACATCACGCTGTGGAACATTGGCAGCGTCGCACATCCTGAGTCCTCGATGGCGGACGTCGTCAGGGTTGAGATAAGGCGTGTCGTCGGGCCTATCAGCAAGACAAGAATGGACTGCAGGATCGGCGTGTCATGGTAAAATATCTCCACGAAGAATTCTCGCGGGAATCAAAGTGCTACCTGAACCTGCTCTCACTGAACTCATGCAGCAGTAATATGACTTTTTGGCAATTTCAAAGTTTGTCTTCTGAAGGCTACTTACTTTTGCTCAGTGGCCAAAACTCTGAGCTTGTCAGTTCCAGTAACTGTCGTCTTTGCAGTAAATAAACTTAGAATAAAAAATAACAATAATTCAAAAAAGGGAACTGATTTGCATAAAGCGTTGGTAGGCCTATTATCGTCTCAACTACATTAAATTAAGGTCGCGTTTTTAATCGCGATTCATTTCTTAACGCGTTAACTTATTACACTTTGACAGCTATGCTGTTAAAGGCAGGCAGCGATTTACGATGCGTCTCATACATATTCTATTTTTCTGAAAAAAAATGCATATGCGTATTCTCTAACGCCGCCGACAGGTGCATGTCTGGCGAGAACCGCAGCGCCCTGATAAATGTTTACAGCATCGGGAGAAGAGTTTCTGAAACGCAGCTAAGGAGCTGACCAGAGAAGAGATTATGCAGTGAGACAAGGACTCGACGACGCCTGTTGGTCTCGGTCTGCTGCCAGGTGATTCCTCAACGCTCAGTCGTCAGTCAACAGCTGCACGCTGTCCGTGCGACTTGACTGACATCTCGACTGCTACTGCTGTTACTGATAAATAGTGCTGGGCAAGTCACCATTCAATACTCCAACTGATCCTCTCCGATTCCGATCATTCTTTTACTGTTTCGCTTGCTGGTATAGGCCCCTAAATCTTTTCTAACATACTTTTGTATTTTGTGTTTCTGTTTTTGAGACTGTGTTGGTCAATATTAAGAAATTATGGGGAGGAAATTGTAGGGTATTCTCATCCAGTCGCTTTGTGTACGCCTTTGGAATCGAATAGATAGCCTATATCATGTAATTTCGTTTCGCTGAATAAATAGCACAACCAAGCTTTGTTGCTGCTGCTGGGGCTGGTACAGTGTAGCATGTGGAAGGAACAGGTCGGCGTCCCGCCTTGCCGAGGGAGGGAGGAACCGAACCACTGCCTCCTCCTCAGACGCAGTGGAGCGACTGAAGTAATGCGATCACGGCAAGCCAAGCCACGACGAGGACCGAACACGCAGCACTTGTCGCGGATCAGATAGCGCCCCAAGTCGACAGAGCGTGTCCTCGAGTTACCGGTCTCGTTAGCCGCGTACAGGCCTATCCAGTCTGCGACGCCCGTTCGCATCTATGTAAACTCTACGTCGTCTGCGTAATGTGAATACTCGCTATGTAAGTTCAGCCTTAGAACATGTGTATGAGGAAGCACCAGCCGTATGGTGATATATACACAGATATTTTGCACTCAAGAGATTGCCATCGACGTCACCGATAGACGAGAAAGGCGTCTGACTGCAAGCTGGTTAGTGAAAGACTATAGAGAGATGCCACATTCAGGGAAGCATAGCCTAAATGGGGGAAACAATCGTGAGAATATGACCTTCTTAGTCTAGGCCTATGCCTATATTTGTTCATTGTGCACGTTGCAATTTTATCATTCATGTTATAGTCGTCTACATTTGAGCCTCTTGTTTTTTTACGCAACGCAAAGCAGAACGCATGTAATCAAGGCACTGCAGCACTTCTATGGTTCTATGCCGGTGCATGTCTTGCAGCTTGCTAGTCAAGCTGCAGGGGCCCCAGTGGCGGTTTAGACCCTCCCAACTGTATAGCTTTCATGCACATTTTGTAGGTTTACCATGGTCGTAAGAAGAAGACTGGTTGTGATTGGTGTTGATGACGTCATGCTGAAAGCTGCTGCTGCTGTTGCTGCTGGATCCGTCGCTGAAATCACTCTGCGCGACGGAGTTCGGCATTGCTGCATCACAATCCAAATACAAATCATTCTCGATGACTATACGTTCGTTACAACTGGAGAATCCAATATTTCGCTTTGGAGAAATCATATGCGAGAAACAGCAAAAGTATGTAAACACTTTTTGGCTTACCGAAACTTTACGTAAAACTTCCGGATAAAATTGTAAAGAAATTAGTGAGAAAAATTTCTAAATTCCTCATCCAGACCTAACTGTGATTAACTAGGCCTACTTCAACAATACAAACGTGTGTAATACCTGGTTGATCATTGTTCTGCCGTGAGTCACGGTATCCTGTGGCGGTGGTCGAGGCTCCGACATTCAGTGGGATGAGCATATTGCGTACCGCGAACCATCCCAGCTGCTGCTGTTGCAGCTGTTGTTGCTGTGGCAACGCATCGTAGTAGCGCTGGTCGTGGTGTGAAAAGTTCAGCGGAAGTCGGTCGTCTGTCGCGCACGCGCAGTGAGCTGCTGCAGCATATCGACTTCCGGCGGCGGCGTCGAAACATGGCGCCGCAGAGGCGTGATTGTCGCTAGTCGTCATAGGAGTGTAACATTCGCCGTGTGAAGTCATCGGTGACGTCATCGTCCAGCTACAGTACGAATCCGCCATCGTCAATCACAAAAGCCGAATCCCTTTTAAATCTCTCGGATGACCATTTTCAGCACAATATTTGCCGACTAGTTGCTATCCAAAGTGAGCATTATGATTTCGTACCGGTTAATCGCAGTTTCTACGACTTTTACGATATGTCCAATAAAACACGCAGAACCAATCCCGGTAGCCTCTTCTTGATTATCCACTTCGGATAATACGCTCGATTTTTACCGACTAAGAGATTTTCGTGACTTGACGCAGTTTGTAGCTACTAGTTAGTATTCTGAAGAATTGTGATGATACGTCCAATAACCAATATAGGCCTACATGTAATTCGCCGACACAGTAACTAAATATAAACGCCAGGCAGCTAAGTATAATCGACATGAGCAATAAAAATATTCTAAGCCGATATACCTACTTGGCATTGCTGCTACTGTTGCTGCAGCTGACTCCATCAGTAAACTTTGGTTTACTAATGTTTGGCCACGCCCACTGGTGCCTGGTCTGCTACAGTGGGCGTGGCTCTGCTGCTGCAGCAACCAATCCGATCATCTCGGATCAGAGCTGTGTAGCCGGGATTTGTAGAGGGATTAGCACAGCGATTATACTGAGATTACCGACAGTGGCGTCGCTAGGATTTGGTGCGAGAGATCTTACTTGCGACACGACGGGTCTACATGGTTTGTCATACAATACATGAAAAAACACGTAGACCCATACGAGCCTTTACAGGCAACTGTACAGTCGTTCTGGGCCAGAAAAAAAATTTTAAAAACTATTTTGTTAGTGAACAAAATCCGACTACCATTTTTATACTTCTCAGGGGATTAGCAATACACCCGTAAGTTATTATGTGTATTTTATATGTGTGTGCCGTGCTGCCTTTGGCGTAATAAATGGTAGCATTATAGGCGCCATAGATATTAAATACACTAATTTGCAAATAAAACATAGAACATGTTTTATAAAAAACATGGTTAAAAACATTAAACTGCAGATGTTTGCAATCGCTACTTTTTTCGCCATTATACAAGCAATGAATGTCTAACTCAGATAATTAAAAACAAAAACCTACCATTTGTAAAGACTAAGAACCGGAATGTACTGAATGTACAGATCAAAAACAGCTGAACACAATTTGCCCATTAAAAATAAATAATATTTGTAATTTTGTACGTTTATCTTTTAACAAGAACAAAAAGCACGACATCGAAAAGCAAAAAAAAATTTTAAAAATTAAAAAAAACATGAAAAAACATTTACAAATAAGAAAAACATAAAAAAAACGTGTTTTAAATTTTTATTTAAAAAACATTAAAAAAGGTTTTTATACATCTATGATAGGCGCCTTGATGCCAACGGTTCTCGTGACATGATAATATAAGCTACACTGTGAAATAGGTTTACCTAAGGCTGTTGTAGGTTATTTTCTACTAGGCATGCCCCGGCCTACTACACGTGTCTCAAAAAACTGTGCCACTTTTATTTTTTAAAAATAATTCGGCGAAACTTTGGCCGATTTTGACAATATTTGGCACGCAAAATCATAAAACAATTTGACGTAAATGACTAGTTTTGGCCACCTCACCTTAATAATGTCGCTGCACGACCTTGTGAAATGCAGAAGTCGCAGTTTGGCCTTTTACAACAAGAAATTCATGCACTGGCTAGCGCATGCATTAGCTCAGAAAGTCACTGAGATTACAAAATCATTGAAAATGTGTAATTTATTTAGCACTAATCGTATTTATTTTAAGACCGTATACCGACGTTCGAAGTGAAATGACACATCAACAGCTCGCTCTGGTCAGCGGTTATTGGACGTGCTGCAGTTGGCGAGTTGATTGAACGTCCAATGCTTGCGTTCGTGCTAGAGAGAGGACATTTTGAGCACATCACACCGTACTATAATAAAGATGCTGTGATGTGACTTTTTTAAAGATAATAACTGTTACTCGTGTTTGTTGCTATTCAGCTAATCATTTCTATGCCGAAGCATGCGCTGCCCAGTATGAATTAATTGTTGTAAACAGCCAAACGTCTTCTGCATTTCGTACAGCTTCAGTTATTCTATAGTCGGCTCATGCAATTCGACTAAGGTCTATTGGCCGATAGTAGGCCTATATAATAATAGGCCTGGTACTATTTAGTAGGCCCCTATAATAGCAGAATGACGGAATTACTGTCGCTTTTTAGCCATCTTCGTGTCCTGTAGCGGCACCTAGTGAATTGCAATACAATATCAAAATACGCTCTAATCCACCTTCAGTAGGAGCCTATCGATGATTTTCTTTGACTTATGTTAGCCTACAATACGTTACGATATAGAATTTGCACTTGAAAACTGAAAACAAGCTGTCAGTTTAGTCTGGGATATAAACTAAAAAACCAAAATGTTTTAAATAAAAATGAAATGAGAGAAACTGAATTAGGGTCTAGCATTTAGTATAATGTGTAGCCTAATTTTCCGAAAAAATATTACTTTCAGTGTTTGAATTGCCAGGGGGGTTGGGCGGTTGAACCCCCCAACTGTTTTCTCAACCCCCCTAACACACTGTCAAATTATGTTCTGGGGGTCAGCTATATACTACAGGGTGGTCCAAAAATAACGGCACAAAGTTTATGGCACCATAATTTTGCAACCGTACATCACAGAGTCATGCGGTTTTCAGCAAAATGTCTGAAAAAAATTCTCTACACGACTAAAGTCAGTGTTTAAATACAGCAATTAAATATTCTTTGTTTTGCCGCTGGCAAGTGAACTATTGAAAAACAGTATTACCTTCAATGTATCTTGGTCCATAAAAACATGCCACTATTATTTTATAAATAGCTCCATGCAACATTGGCCGATTTCAATAATTTTTGGCATGCGGCATTAAGAAGAAACTTGATGCAAAAGCCTATAGTTTTGGCCACCTCATTTTAACTTTTGCATTTCACACGCTACACTACCGTGTGAAATGCAAAAGTCGCTGTTTGGCCATTGATAACAATGAATTCCTATATCGGGTAGCGTATGCGTCGGCTCAGAAATTATAAACTGAATAGCGACAAATGCAATTATCAATTATTATCACTTAAAAAATCACACGTGTCACATCACATTATTTTCATTTTAGCATGTGCTCAAAATATCTTTCTGCAGCACAAACGCAAGCGGTAGACGTTGACACCATGCGCCAACAACACGTTCAGTAACTGCATGACTCAAGCAGCCCACTCTGTTGATGTATCATTTCAGTTTGTCGAATAGAATTTCAAAATAAAAACGAAGCAACAAATTTTCAATGATTTTGTGGTCTCAGTAATTTTCTGAGCTGACGCATGCACTGCCCAGTATCAATTCATTGTTGTCAATGCTCAAAATACGACTTCTGCATTTCTGCATTGGGGGCATTGCAACAGATAGCATGGCCACAAAATCTCAGTAACTGACCGGAGAAAACGTGTGCTAATCTAATGCTTGGCTCAGCTGATCCTGGATACATTGATTCCAGCGATCGATCAGCTGCCTAAAAAAACTGATAACGGATATGAATGTAATAGCTGGGCAACTGCCTATGTCGAATTTCATCTAAACTCAACGTATATGTTAATGATTGTTCATATTTCACTGTATGCTGAATGAAAATCAACTTAAATTTATGCGTTACTGCCAATTTAGCATGATTTTAGGGGTAGGACAGATTTGTGTAAATCAGGCAAAAGATATTTGAATGCTGAGACATGCAAGTTGTGCACTTTTTCTGTACACAATTTTGAAACTTTTGGCATGTTAAGCGCCTTTCCATCAATAAACATCGCTAAGTTATAAAAGCTCAAATGTCCACGTTAAATCCATGTGTTACAGTCAAATTTGGCAGAATTTTGGGGGTGACGAATATTTATGCAAATTAGGCAAAAATATTTAAATTCTTCAATATGCAAATTTGTCATTTATTTTTTACAGCATTCTGAAACTTTTGACGTATCACACGTCTTTTTACCACTAACCACCGCAGAGTTATCAACGCTCAAACAGGTCCGGTTTATTTGGCCCACCCTGTACATAGGATTTACATCATAATTTTGGTCGGGCTCCGACAGTCGAAAAGTTCAACCCCCAACTAATTTTTCACAATTCAAACACTGATTACTTTACAATTTTACATGTAACGTATGTATTTAAGATTATGCACGTAATCTAACAAGTGATCTAAACAATGCTCACGTGACGCGCGACAGCATTAGCACTGCCATCTGAAAAATCACAGTAGGCATAGGCCTATAGCTAGGCCTACAACTTGCAATAAAATAAGCTTAGGCCTAATAGGCTTAATACGTTTTTAAACGGTAGCCAAATTTGAGGTCTCCGTTATTTCCGTACGGAGGACTCCTCAAACATAGGAGGTCGAAACTCGGGCGAATGAAATCTACGTTTTGTGCTAAAAATTACACATGCAGATTGTTCTGGTCTATTTCCCACAGCGTCTGTGCAATTCGCTGTTTAAATAGGCGTCGCGGCCTAAAATCGTGAAAAAATCACCACAACTCGTTTTTTTTGCATTCCACAGTCGTTCAGTGTCATCAGTGTTGGTACCTCCGAAAAGCTCTTCAGCACTGCTGTTTACGGTAAGCAGCAAGTCTATATCTATCTAGAAGCGTTTTCACGAAAAGGTAGGTTACACAAAATAATTTGACGCCCCCGAACTGAGAGGGCCGAAATTTTGGCTTACGTTACGAACCCGCTTTGATGCCCACCTTCGAGGGGAATCTTCTCATCCGCGCCGGCACAACATTTTGTCACAAAATAACTAGAGTCCCTGTGGCAGCTCACAGTAAAAATTGCGTGATCCTAGCTCGCACCGTTTTGATAAAATCGCAGAGCATAAACACACTGATGAACGGACCGACCGACCGACCGACCGACAGATGCTTCAACGATAGCTGAGACGCGCGTAGCACTGCGTGCTGTCGCGCGTAACAAAAAACGTTCAATATGAGTGCACCAATGCAATAATAGCAGTAGGACCTACATAATTACAACCAAATGAACCAATAATGCGGAAAATACACATTATATGCAACATTATGAAGATTACTTGAAATACTCCTCATGTTCCATGTATGGACGTAATTCGACGATCATGTGCTTATACATTACCCGCGGTTGCATTTGCAGTCCTATAATTATGCAGGCGACATTTGGATTGTCACATGGAAGCCAAAAACTACAGGGTTGATTTTGCAGACGGGGAAGGACCCATGGTAGATGCCCCGTCGTCAACTGTCGGCGCAGTTCGACTCCGTACAGTCGCAGTTTTTGATCCACATGTAGTTCTCGACAATCGTCTTGTTGCCGGAGCAGCGAAACTCGATGTGAAAAGTCTTCGTCAGCAGCGGCAGGCAGCAGCGTTGCTTCTTGCACGTGCTGCAGTACTTGGGACGGTAATCTTTGACGCTCAGACACCCGTCGTGTTCTAGATGGATGGGTGACGCCGGTTTCCACGTGTTCCGACAGTCATCGCCCTCCTATACACGCCACGCCACACAGGCAGCCTAATCTCTCAGATTAGACAGAAACCATCAGAGATTTCAAACCTCCGCCAAAAGCATTTCGGACCCCTGGTGAATACAACGGCCATAATGCAGCTGCAGAGACTGGCATCCGAATCGAAAACAAAATCACAGCCAGTGTCTTTTTTGAGACATTTTCCACTCTTCAAGTAGGCCTAAAACTGCATTAAAATACGTTTATAACGTTTGCCGCGATCCACTCTAAAGTGTTTCTTTACGCCAACGGTGAAGACTCTTGCATAATTTACAAAAATCCGGATCGCCACATTAATGCAGAAATCTAGCCATTTCCTTTTAGGGTCAATGCTCATGCCCAACCGCTCCATAAAATTTCACGGCAGCGTGAGCTCAGGCTTATAATCTACAGCGTCAGCTAAAACGCAAAATGAAATCGCTCAGGAAATATCTAAGAATGACGACGACCAAAAGTGGCGCGTTAGCGACGAGCTCCATTTGCAGCAGGTTACTTCGAAAATATAGATAAGTAAGTAATTCATATAGCGCGTTAACTGCAAATAGCCTGGAAAGCGTTCGGTGTGCTACTGCTAATAGAATGAGAAATAAAAGTGTTTTAGATGGTGTCGTCGCAAACGCTGTAAAACCGAAAAAAAATCGCAGCACTCGCATGGGGGCCTACGTGTTCCACAAGCTTATAAAGCATATAAAGCATCGTTTCCACTCAGCGCAACGCATTCAACGTACGCAAAGCAACGAACGCAACGACGTTTCCATCCTTGCGTATAGTGGCCACTGTGTCAACTACGTTCGTTGCATTTGTTGCGCACTTTTTTACGTTCTTTTCTGCAGTCGTTGCGTACGTTGCGTCCGTTGCGTCCGACGAAACCACGCCTAAGCGCATTTTTTATTAAATCATTCTGCAACCACATGCCAGGTGAGTGTCGTCGACTCCACACGGTCGGATGACACAGAGACGTCGCTGATGCATCGTAACGCAAGCGTCATTGTCGTTGCTGACTCGCACCGACACACCGACACCACACGACGTTGAGCACATGCTCCATGCGGTCGTCTCTTTGACGCACACGTCCTCCAAGTCATTCTCTGACGGATGTGGTAGCAGCGCCGTCGGCAGATGACCGCCCGGATCAACTGCGCCAGTACACACACACACGACAAGAAGCCCAGCTATCGCTAGGATAGCCGACCGTACTAGTTGTCAGTGACCTTTAAGGTCGATAATTTTTATGTAATCTGAAAAAGCGTATATGCCACTTCCTAATAGTGATTAATAGTAACCTAGGCCCTATTTCGCATCGTTTCCGAGATACGGCCACTTAAAGCTTGAAACTTTCCCTTAAAAATTGCGGCCAAACCGCTGCAGATAGAGACATGGTTATTATTGACAGCCTATAGAAAGTCGTTTACGCCCTATCCGATGATGCCATCTCCGATACCCTACGACTTACAGTTTTGCCACAATACCGCACGATTGGCGTTATGATCCTTCAAGGTCATCCAAGGTCAATGATTTTTTATGTCATTCGAAAGGCAACATGCAACTTTCTATTAGTGATCAATAGCAACTAGGTATATCTCGCACCGTTTAGACACAAGACATTCGTGTCAGACAGACAGACATACAGACGGACGACCGTTACGTAAGTACGGTCGGCTAAAATTGCTTAGTTTCGAGCAAGAAACATAAGAAACACTATTAACAAAGTTAATAAGAACGCACAAAAGTTAAGTGAATAGGCCTAAGATCAACGTTGTAGACGTCGATTGTGTTTTGCCAAATGTCCGTGAAAGATCCGTGAAAGTACGTATAGAAGGTCTGGGCGTTACACACGTGTGACAGAAGATAAAACGCTGATGTAAAACCAAGTCACAGAAGGAGTTAAACAGATGATATAGAGTTTTATTGCCGCAAACCCGTCAACCAATCCCGCATTGAACACAACTGTACACAAACTTGTGTTGGGTTATCGGAGAGGTAATCTGCCCATAAACGTTGGACAGCTATAGGCTATACGGTGCGGATGTACAACGTAGACTAGGCCTACTATAGACCTGGTCGGATGTAGTGATGTTCATCCTCCAGTCCGGGTAGACTGTACGAGTGTGGACAGACCCACTCGCGACAACATTGATCCTCGACGTCGATCAACTGGGCGTGACGACAGTGGAATGAGGAGGGGGGTCGCAGCTCCTGAGGACACAGCGACGCGCACGCGTAGACGCCATCCTGCAACGTACAGACTGTACTGGACAGAGTACAAAGTACAAAGTACTGGATACATTACAACGATTAAGTACAGAAAGTACTGTGGGGTAGACGCCATCCTGACAGGTGCACAGCTGGCTGCAATTTGGTTTGAACTCTTCGCCATCATTGTACGTCTTTCCTTCCAGCTGACACGGCCGACCCGACTTCGCTGATGAAACATTAAAACATGACCAAACGTTTAGATGGTTTAATGTCTTCGCCACCGACAAAGTGTCGACCTTTAATTTCCCCAAGACAAAGCACAAATTAGCTGAAATAAATAGGTGACAAATTCCGAGAAGTTAGCCAATGTAGCCAATAACGGTAGTACAGAAAAATGATGGTGTAACAAATAAAATAGACACCACAATGAGGCTTTGCGTATTTGACAAGTGGGATGAAAGTCGATACAGAAGCATAACTTGCTAGATACAATTTCAGTCACACCAGCCCTACGTTGTCGTCACGAACAGTAAAATCGTAAAAAACTAGGTTACGTTTTCAGAACGTCCGTATTGGTCACGGAAAGTCTGCTATCGCGACGTCACGTGACTCATGTGCCGATCACGATGTGCTCAAACTTCCGTTTACACGTAATTAAGTCACGCCGCTGTGACTATATATAGGGGCCTAAGCTTACTGACCGTGGACGCAGGTGGACATGGCAAACAGTTTAATACAGCATAGTCTAAGCGGCTTGACGAAGATTACAGCGTGGACCTGCAGCATCAGCGGTCACTGAGTGACCCAGTCAACAGAGTACGTTAGACACGTCATTCATCATTTGCAAACGTTTCCGTCCGCTATTAGCTTCGAAAAAATTGTGCCTTTTTCGGCGAAAAATTATGATCATATTTTGTTTTCCGATGCGGTTCGTCGACTCCGTTTGATTTCTTTGTGCCGCAGCAGCAATCCGGACAACTGCAACGTAACTGCAATATATTTACGAGATTTTTTAACAGCCGCTGCAAATGAGATTACAAGCTTTCTACAAAAAACATGCTTGCTATCGCATTTGTGCGAACCAGACGAAACGTAACATTCCCATGTAGGCTACGGTTTTGAGCAAAGCCGACTGGCAGAAAGACACACGGACAGACGGACGGACCGACGTAACGTAGTGCAAAATGCAGCCTCGTATATATGGCAGACCAGTGTGGCAGACTCACGCAATAATGCATCGCTGCATGACGCCAAGATCTCGCCTGGAACAACAGTGTGTAACTCACGAGTGCTGACATCTGGCGAATTCAAATGCGTCGCTTAATAATAATATGACATTGTACCGATATTCCTGCCGCTCGTGATTTCTAGTAGGCTTAGTCCGGTTTTACGGCGTTCTGCGTGACGAACTGTTCGACGATTCAAATTTACACAGCAATGCTTATCTTAGGCCTATTGTGCAGTCGTCACGATAAGCCGCAATACAGTTCTTTCTCGATCGTCCGTCTGTCTGTCCGTCTGTTGAGAACGTTTTTCACGGCAGGATTAACCGGTGTGATTAAGGTCATCGAGTGTGGTAAACCTCCGGAAAATAGTGCAAAAATTATACGTATCTGTTGGCTCACGGCTTACGCTCGGGCGGCTTCATAGCTCACTGCACACCAAGACGCGTATTATGGAGCAAGGTGCCGACATCTTGAGTCGTTTTTTGCCTCAAACTGGACCAAAATGTGTTTATCAGCCGAGATCCACCCGGACCCGAAAATAAAAATAGAAGCTTGTCATCCCCACATAGCGCAGTCCTGCGTTAAAATGTGGTTTCCACCCAAAGCAACGCACGTAACGTATACTCAATGTAACACAAGAAAGTATGCAAAATCATGCATACCGCCGCAGCTAACGCAAGAAAAGTACTCCCTGCAGCAAGTACGCAACAAACGGCCAAAACGCGGGGACAGATGCGTTCGTTGCGTACATTGCGTACTTTGCGTTGGATGAAAGCCTGGCACCCACCCACCTCTGCAGATGCCTCGGTGCCCAGCGTCGACATTGAAGTGGCAGTACAGTTGTCGGTTGTCGTCACAGACGTGCCGGTCATCACACAGATCACCCTGTTGGCGTGGACAAACACGACAACAGTCACAGCCGTCCTTGACTGTTCGCGACGTCTTGCAGCGTGGAGGGTCCTTCGGACACTTGCACGGGTACCGACATGTTTCCGGCCGCTTCTCCTGCACAGCGGCCACTCGTACTGTTAGCAAACAAAATAATTTATTTCACAGAATAAACAAAATTCACAGCGATCACCGGTATCAGGAAGTTCAGGACACAATAGGGGCCTAATGAAGACAAACAGAGTAAGTCATTAAACACGAAAAAAATTAAACAGCAAAACCACAATAAACGTAAGTTTATGTTACAAGAAGGAAACGTTGTTATGCCCACCCACATAGAAATGGCCAGACTGAGTTAGCCTGGATGACTTAGATAAATACCAAGATTATACACCGTGTCCGGAAAAAAGAGTCAACACTTTTTCCTGAATAACTTTAACAAATTCAAACTTACTTTTATAATTTTCGGCACGCATTATCATAATGATACGCTTTACTAAAAGCAAAGCATCTAAAACTTATCTTCAAAATTAAATTTACTTCTCACTCAGGGTAGCTAATTTAATCGCGACGTCATCGAAAATGCCATTTTTGCGAAAAGATAATGTTTAAATGAGCCTCTGCAATACGAAAACAAAAAAGCTGATAAAAGAAAATTGCAGTAAAAACACTTCAAAAATTGTTGGCATAGAAATAAATTATTTTTCATTAAAATTTTTAACATAGTCTTGCTTTTCGCCGTGTTAACCCGTGGCCGTCGCGTGCAGTACGGGAACGTCGTTGTACAGCAGCCGTTATCAGCGGGCAGCGTCATTTCTGCAGCATGCGTTAGCGTAGGCTCCTATATATCGGTATTGTATATTTGTAATAAAGCTGTTGACTCAAAAGTTGGCTTATAGCAAGTTTTGTCACTGTTGATGACAACTAAGGCAGCTACAGGCTAAAAAGCCTATTTTTCGGCATTTCTGTTTATTTTGGTGTGAAGAAAAGTAAGAATACGAAGAGTGTTTTATTTTGCACGGTAAAGTGGCGTCAGTATTCGGGCGAAGTGAACTATCAATAGACTGTCAGTTGCACGTTGCTTTTTTAATGTTGCCTACAAAAATTATAAACATACGTTTAATTTTGTTAAAGTTATTAACCGAAACACTGTTAGCTTTTTTCACCTCGGATACGATAAAAACGGCATTTTTATGACGTCATAATTACGTCAGCTCCACGTAGTGACATGGCAATATGAAAAAAAAATACTTGAACATTTAACAAAACGAATATTCATGACGACTCATGCCAAAAATTATTAAAATAGGTTACGGTTTGTCAAAGATAATTATGTCGAAAACACCTTAGACACGGTGTATAGGCGATTCGCGAACGGCCACCCGTCTCACTACTAGCGCGGCTCGACGAAGATTAACGCCTATAGGCCTAACACTAACAACGTTTCGTTATTCCGCTAAGCCAAGTCGACATTCACGTTACACAAGCTGCAGGTAACTGCGTAAAAAAACACTCAATGTAGCCTATCTGAACTATGCACTTTGTCAGCAGAAAGCTCAGACTCTTTCGGGTATAACCAGGGATGTGATTTCGGTCTTGACGTCTCGGACACCCACAAGACCGTCTCGAGACACAGGCTATACTAACGTCTCGTCTTGGTTTCGTCTCGGTCCTGGCGCAAAAGGTCTCAGCGTCTAGTCTCGGGTCTCGGGCTCTTTTGTCTGACCTTCTTGCACAAGCTGTGTACATAAACTCAGTTTTCCAACGCAAAACAAGGCCGATGCGATTTTGTTTGTGGCTTATCACCATCATTCGCTGGTTGACTTAAATGTTAGCGAAGTCTGACCATTGAGACGACGCAGCGACTGGCAGGGTGTTGAAAACATTCATTGCAGACGAGCCAGCGATTAAACAAGATCAGCAGTGCCTGGGTGGACACTTAACGTGGAACGTGACATTGTTCACAAAATGACAAGCGAGCGAGAACACTGTTAAGCCACGGGAGCGAAAACTAAATAATTAGGCCTAAGCCGTTGCCGAAAGTGGACAAAGTGAAGAATGTCGACTGATGTGTCTTAATTGTTTCAGTCGCAAGATCTGTCGATTCCATCATTACGAAATTTCGTCCATGCTGTCAGGCCAACAAACACACCGATGCACAAGCATAAGGTCGTAAGACTTAATAAAAGAAGTTTTATGTGCCGACGCTGTTATAATAAATTGAAAAGAATGAAGGGCGAATAGACGGTCACGCTACACAAACAGGCTTAGACGTTCATTTCATTCCCAGTCCAATACTCAATCTAAATTAACTACGGACTGCTGTAGACTTTCAAGCGAGTTCTGCAGAAGCACAGAGATGCGCCCACTATACCGTTATCAAAAATACCGCGCTGTTAACGGTAAACGGTTTCATATGAAAAAAATGAACGAATACTGTGTGACTATTTATCTACCACTTATCAAATACAGTCGCCAGAAGCGCAAATAGGCCTGACAACAATGCGAAAAACTATACATTACGTGTGTTTAAACTGAAGACTGTTCGTCTGCATCCGAAGTAACTCAATACGACCGAATTTCGATCCAAGTTTATCGAGGCAAAGATGCTTGATCGTGGTCATTTACAGTTGACATGCTGTAAAAATTACCATCAGCGTCATGAGTTTAACGAAAAGCCCAGCTGTCGCTAGCGAAGGCCGACCGTTAGGTTGCCACGACGCCTCTGTAAAGTACCTACTTACTTTCTAAATTCTTTTACATAGCCTATCTCTAGTGTGTTCTACAGTGTGCCGGATCTCTTGTCATTATGTAGGAGGGCACTCGTGTCGGTCTGTCGGCTGTGGGCTGGTCAAATGAAGACAGGATCAGTCTGGACTTGAACTCATTAGACAGCCAGATGATGGATAACGTGACTGAAAGTCTGTGTAATTGAACGAACGCTACGAAGCGCCTAAATACAACACGCAACAATGCAATTACCATTGCGTTGCATCTATAAGATTCAGCTTGGCCTATGGCACGTGGCCGAAACAGAAAATTAACGAGATAAAAATAATGAACAATAGCATCATCCACTAAATTTAGAAAATGCCAAAAATTCGACAAATGTACAGTTTGACTGGTATAGTCGGATAATATCACATCATGTATAAAATTTATAGTGTCTCCGCTACACTGTTAGATCATTTGTGCATTGGAACTCGGTAGGTCAATAGGTTTACTGTCATTATTGAAAACAAAAATACGCCAGCAGTGATACAAATTTCAGAGAATAGACCCCATATTATTTTTAGATGCATTAATAAATGAGTGAATGCATGCTTTTAGCTAATAGCTAAATTATAGCGTAACACAAAATACTACAGCTACAAATATATGCAAGAAATTTGAGCTAATGCTCACGAGACACGCGAAAGCCTATAGCAGTTAAAATCGCCAAAAAAAATTCATAAAACCCCCGATTTTGGCGTTCAAGGTCATTCAAGGTCATTGAATTCGGCGCCAATCGAGAGCCAGTGTACAACTTCTTATTAGTGATTAATAGTAACCTAGGCGGTATCTCGCAACGTTACTGATATACAGCGACTTATTGGCCCAAAATCGCAAATTTTCTCTACCCCATTTCATTTAGCGCCCTTGTTCGGGGTGACCCCCTTCGAATTTATAGAAAAAATTTACGATTCCTAAAAATAGAGTCTTCCCGGCAGCGATGGTAAAACTTTGCTGATTCTAGCCTGCACCGTTTTTGAAGCATACATTAAGTGAGGTGGGAAACTAAACGGTCATTTGATGGCAAGTCAGCTGAGGACATACATTTTTGCGAAATATTGATGACAAAATGTATTCAGCGCATTAGAGATCTTTTTGAGTATGCGCTATATAAATTTACACTTTACTTACTTACTTACTTACTTTGACTGATCCACCCGTGTGACAGACAGACAGACGGACGGACAGAATTGCGATGGCTAAAACGCGCTGAAAGCAGTAGCTGCTTTCGCGCGTAAAAACGTAGAAGCATACATGGCATTAAGTAAAATTATACAAACAATATTATAAAAAATTTCGTGTTTTGGATGTCCATATACAGACGAGTATGGCGCAAATACACTGTGTCTAAAAACATTCCCAACATCTTTGACTGTAACTTTAAAACCAATTCTCAGATTTTGATAATATTTGGCACGAATATTTTTAACACAACTTGCCATCAAATAATCGTTTAGTTTCCCACCTCACCCAATGTATGCTTCTGCACTACCTAGGGAAATCATATCAAGCAAAATATGTGTTAAAATAAACAAAAAACCTGAAAAAACATCCTTGACATTATCGATTGTAACTTGAAGAAAAATTAGCAGATTTTAATAATTTTTCGCAGAAAAATGTCCGACACCACTGGCTATTAAATAATTGTTTTAGTTTCTACCTCACCAACGTCTGCTTTTGCACTACCTGGGGAAATCAGACCAAGCATAATACGTGTTAAAATGAATGAAAAAACGTCGATAAATTCCATCTATCTTAATCTGTGGACCCCGACAGCCGGTCTATTACAAGGTTTGACTGTCATGCAGCAATGTGTTTACCAGATAAAATTTAGAAATGTTTGTGAAGTCAAGAAGCGACTGGTACAGCCTGCATTGGTCTGGAGCAGAACATTATCGATACCTCTGTCAATGAATGGAGAAAGCGTTTTCTTGCCTGTGTTCACATAGTGGGCCAATACATAAAGCAATTTTACTGCAGGCAGTTGAAAAATGGACAACTGGATGACATGTCAGCCAGACTGTCAGAAATGTGAACAAAATGTGTTTTTACGCGTTATGTTAATTAAGCAATCATATCGCATCGGAAAAAAGTGATATTTTGCTGGTCGTGTTTTCCCCAAATAGTGCAGACACAAAAGCTGGGTGAGGTGGGAAACTAAACAGTCATTTGATGGCAAGTTGTGTCCAAAATATTTTTGCCAAAAATTATCAAAATCTGACAATTGGTTTTTATGTTACGGTCGAAAATGTTGGGGATGTTTTTTGAGACACAATGTAGTTAAAAAAATCATGCTTCGATAATTGCATTCTCAAACGTAAGCACGCGTAACAAATTTAGAAAAGATTTCTTGCGAGACCTAAATCCTAAATCATGACTGATCAGAGTCCACATGGTCCGTCATTGCAGGGGTGATAGTGGCGCATTGCACCCATGGTGCTTTAGGCCAGTTGCGTGTGCAGAAAGAGGTTTGCTATTTGAAGGTGAAGAATATGATAATTCGTCAAAAAATCGCAGCACGTCAGCAAAGCTGTAGGACCTAGGTCCCTAAAGTTAAGTTTTTTTCTGCTGCTATATGGCAAAGTAAAGCTTCAAACTTTAATTTAAATGTCATCATCATCATCATCATCATCATCATCATCATCATATTCGTTTAATACATTAACTTGACAGAACGCAAGCATGTGCACAATGTAGGCCTAACATAAAGTAAATATATGAGTTTTTAAAAAAGTCCACAAAACTATGTACAAATGTTGCAGAAACAAGCACGTCAATTGAACAACAGCATAACAGCAACAAAATTGGAATGTCTGACTGCCTAAAATCTAGTAGGCCTAACTAGTAAAAATATGATAAAAGGCATGATGTGATAGGCCTAAAACGACGTTTAAAACTTAGTAACTGTGTTTATATAGCATACGAATGACAAAATTACAGTCATGTGTGTGTTTGAACCATGAAATGTATTTATTTTCAACTTCGGAGGAAAGCAGCGATTTCTCAGTAAGAGCTTCGCTATCTTCCATTTTCGTTTTGAAAATGGAAGATGGCAAAGCTCTCACTGAGAAATCGCTGCTTTTGCTATAGTTCGACAAATTGTGGCTTATTTCGCTTTGTGCTTAAATCACTACCGGGCTTTATTTATTGGCAATCTGCGATCAGCTAATTTTCCGCGCTGACGAGCTCGGAATATTTCAATCTGAAGCTCCGATTGAAATATCTTCGTGTACGTTTATTATGCGCACTGGCGTAGCCACAGAAGGCGGGGCACTGAGGGCACGTGCCCCTTCCCCTTAGGAGACATATATAGCCTACTTAGTTACTAAAAATAGTGCCGAAAATTCAATCCACCACAAAACACCTCATTTTCGCACAAATGAACATGTGAAGAAATTCTAGGGAAAGGCACAGCCCCATCCCCAGGCCCCTCTTTTGGTGGGGAAAGACAACTCTCCCCACACCTCACCCTTTATGTGCCCCGGCCCCTACTTCCAGATCATGGCCACGCCACCGATTACATTACATTACAGATTTTTTAACATGGCCTAAGTAAAAAAAAACTGCTAGGACCACAGATGAAAGCGTTAGTCACGACAAAAGCACAGAAGGGTAAGACTGTTTGAACAGAAATGTTTTCAGTTGACGGCGGAACTGTGACAGTGTGTTGGACGCGACAATGTCCGGTGGTAAACTGTTCCATAGCCG
>Ga0209367_1000613_pt1 | contig 37506 bp, 23 predicted proteins | sample WorMetLIZISLAND2_FD_187412 | JGI IMG/M metagenome (GOLD analysis project Ga0209367, IMG submission 187412) | Marine gutless worms symbiont microbial communities from Max Planck institute for Marine Microbiology, Germany - Olavius geniculatus... ...
TCTTGGTCTATCTCCAGCCATTTCGTCGCAATTCAGTGTTGAAATGTGCGCTGCATCCAAAAATTGCGAAAAATTTACTAAAAACCTCTTTTTGAGGGGTTCAAGGTCGTTCAAGGTCATCGATGTTAATAAATCCAAAAAGCCTGTCATTAGTGCTTGTTATGATAAGCAGCACGTATGTACCTATCTGCAACCGTTTTCAAATTATTCGAGCCAATAACGGCAAAATGACATCTTTTTAGGGGGGTACCCCTCCTCGACGCCCTCGTTCGAGGGGAACCCCTGCACCCAGTGGCACGAAATTTTGTCACGATAAACAAGAGACCTTGGGGCAGCCCATAGTGAAGATTTCGTAATCCTAGCTTGCACCGTTTTGATACAGTCCACGAGTGTGACAGACAGACGGACGGACGGACAGACGCCCAGACGATGGCAAAGACGCGCGAAGCATTCTGCTTTCGCGCGTAAAAAGAGGAAAAACACGTTTTATATTTTATTCAGTTATAATTTTTAAGATTTTAATCATCTTCAAAGCATCTTTCATAATTTACAATAACACTATTAATACTAGCCGTGTAGTCGTTGATATTAAGCAAACAAAAAGAAAAAATCAAACAATCCAACTTCCGACATGATTTCGACGACGTTCTAAAACACATTCTTTTGTCTTTCAAGTTTGTTTAGTTCGGAAGCCTTTTTAATTCTTATTTAAATCGCGTTCGCCAAATCATCACTGCTCAGTTCGAGTTTCTGCACGAAACATTAACTATTCTCGTTATGGTTTTAGTTATCGTTTAAGAAAGTAACACCAGAATAAGTGAAAATGACACGGTGATATGCTAAGCCGATTTTTTCCGATGTGTGAACGAATCGTCGAGCAAGCAGCAACATGTTTATATCGCAAAGCGGTTTTGCCACGCAACGACCGGCGTAACGAATTAAAACGAATTACGACAAGCAAATAACTCCGCACGCAGTATACAACGACATTAGCGACTGTATATTAACCCTTTAGACAATATAGACCCGTGATGCCAGCATAAAAACTTTGCGGTATAATGAATAACCATGCAATGACGCGATCGTCGGCGAAATCTTTGCAGCGAATTTAGTTGCGACGCAAAGCCTTTACAGCTGCAACGCTGCAAAAGCAAACGTCATACTTACAGGGTGGGCCAAAAATGCATTGTGTTTGAGCGTTGATAACTTCGCAACCGTTACGATAGAAAGGCATTTATGTCAAAATTTGCGGTATTTTGTCTTTAAAAATGTAAAACTTGCACTATTTTTGCTACAAAATGTTTTTATTTCACCGCATGAATGATTAATAAAAATTGATAAATCCATGCACTACTGCCAAATTCAGACGTTGCGTAGCAGATTTGAACTCTCGTGCCCTTCTGTTATACACTCTATATACGACAGTGTTCTTACGAACACAGGCCTATGAAATGCATGCATAATGCCACTCATCGGCATAACAAAAACCTGTTGTACGGTACAAAACGCTTACAAATAGCCCGACATGCATCTGTATTCAGTCACAGTTTTGTCGGTGGCAACGACTTAAAACATGTTTCTGTTGAATAGGGCTTTTCTCTCTCAAGTGTGTAGTGTGGTCTTATCCAGTTGATCAAAAATACATCAGCTTCTCGCTGTTTGTGCCGCTCAAAGTTTCATCTATCCAGCATGCCTTGCCTGCCTTTTTGAAGTTTCGTCTGTACGACTGCAACAGATTAAGAGACACACTCCTGGAGCCTTTTAAACGTAATTCAGTATCGACTATAATAATATAGTGAAGCAAAAACCAAAATGTCTGTAGAAAAAATGGGTTCCTATTGGACGACAATAAACTAACAATCAGTTCTTTCCTTATAGCATTGATCAACCACGAATCGTCACACTCATAATTATCTCTTGAGATTTGTGTCTGCGTTTGGCGTATAATCAACGTCGCTGCTTGCGGCAAGTGTACGACAGAATGATGCTAACATTTAGACGACATCGATGCCGACAAAGGTGCATTTCGGCTATTTTGCTTCACAGTTTCATTTTTCCACGTCTGAAAAACGCTTGATATTCTGTGAATTATAGTCCCCACCACGTAGGCGTGGCTGACTAAACAGTAATTAATAGGCTTAAATCAGAGGGCGTACGGCAGCTTGCCATCGCCCAGAAGCAGTCCGTTGTTCAGCCGTTTCCTGATGATGCAGTCTGCAGCTAGCTTTGTAGTCTGAAGTCTGCTTCCCAGCAATGGCGGATTTAGTGCATTAGTATGGGAGTCTACGGGTGGACCGAGTGGCCGCCCCCATTAACCAAAAGTAAGGTTGTTCGTTGCTACCATAAGCCTATGCACAATGGCGTAGCCATAGGGAAGATTGTGGCACGTGCCTTCTAGGAACCTACTCAGTTACTCGAAGGTGTGCCAAAAATGCACCAAAACACATTATTTTCACACAAAAAAATAAAATAAAATTGGGGAAGAGGCACAGCCCCTTTCCAGAACTCTCCCCTTTTAGGGAGGGTCACCCTTCCCAACATCTCACCCCCTAAGTACCCCCTTTACATCCAGATCTTGGCTACACCACTGCCTATGCATAATGCATACGGTTTTTACCGTTTTATCATTAAGTCTTTAACTTTTGGCCAGTTTTAGCTTAAGAGGGATTTGCCCGAATTCACCAAGGACTGCCCTGACCTGTGCTGGGAGCTAATTTCCAAATTCCCGCTCCATGCTCGCCATAGTCCGCCCCGTCCTTGGCAAATCCTGGATCCGCCGTTGCCTAGTTCCAATGAATGTTGAGCTAACATTGATTAATCGGTGGCCAGTGGTGCGTGACGGCATCGCTCCGCGCGTTCTCATTCGCAGCCGCTGCAGCCACGACTAACTCATCCTGCGCATCAGTCTGCATGCACATCTGTGTGTTTTGTAATGGTTATATTGTTCATTCACTGTATGTCTTTCAAGCAAAGAAGTCTGCGAGAACAACTCTCCAAGTAAACCAAAAAATGCTTTGTCTGCATCTGACCATTTTTGCCGTATGCAGTGCTCCAACACTGACATCATCATTAAGTGACTAATGATCGCTGCAAAGTGGGGGAACTATTCAAATACTTTCAAACGTGATAAAGTGTCACTGCTAATTACTACAAATAATCTACAATAAATTTCAGCACTTTCTATACCTTCTGCGACTAGAAAATTTTATGATTATTCTCTAATTTAATTCTCTAAACAAACGTCAACGCCCATCATTTATATCTTAATAATAATGACGTCACAACGTGACGTCGTAAATGAGACCATGTACAATGGTGGCAGTACAACTTCATAATACTTTTGTTTTTTTTTAGCTGTCACTGTGTGCTTACTGAGAAGAACAGTCCTGGAACTTACTGAACGCCCCTCGTACGCTGCACATTAGAGGCTTTTTGGCGTTGATGCGTTATATAAATTTACGTTTTACTTACTTATTTATTCACTCACTATAATCGTCCAAAGAGTGGAAAGACGGAGGAGGTTGTGTGAAGACAGATCAAAGCAAGTTTGGTAATATTTTAGTGTCACTGAAAGATTGCAGAAAACGTTGCTGTCTAGAAGCATGCAGGCCTATAACTGGGTAACGCTGCCCGTATATTCGAGGTCGATGCACGGTTTATCTGGCTCAAGATCATTAGTAACAGTCAGCTCTGGGTCACGTCCGGATGCAGTTACGCTGTAGGGACAGACAGACAGTAATCCATTAACACCCTGCACCCCGTGCTGAATAGCGTCCGGTGTATGCAATTTACGCTTTCTGTCAAACAAAGCATGGCGTGTCCGTCTGTGAACGTTAGACTTGATGGTCGCTGCAGGCTGCTCACTGACCACTGCATGCATGACTCAGTCACAATGCGCCGCTCCAAGCACCTTGATGCGGCGATTAGTTCTAACATCCCAGGTCAATTGGTTGACACAAGCATAGCAGCCAGCCTCAGCAGCCTCGTGGTTTAAAAAAAGTAAATGGGAGACTCACGAAGTTGCAATTTCTCGACAGACAGCAGCAAATTTCCGACACAAAAGATTACGGATGCTCAAAGTATTGAATATTGCCTCCACATTTGTCCAGAATCTGGAATCTGCAGTCCAGATTTGTATTTTGAAAAAAATTGACAAAAAGAAAATTAATATTGATCGAAGGCCAATGTTAGTGGCAAAAGGATAAAATTGATTTCCAAAAGTACAAAATGCGGAACTGAAACCTCCTACCTTTGGAAATTCCGAGGCATAATTTATCTTTCAGTACCCATAATCTCCTCTGTCGCAAATTTGCAGTTGTCTGTCGAAAAACTGCAATTTCTTGCCCTCCTCGAACTTTTGCAACTCATGACGCCGCTGATCGATGTGTACCGTGACGATGGCAGTGCGAGCCGCGCGGGTTGACCAAGTCCCGGATGCAGCACGGTGCTCAGGACGACGCACCGCTTCAGGCGGCAACGATGACGCAAACTTTCCGGCGAATCTCAGCTCGCAGCACCCAGCCAAGCGCGAACAATGCCGGAGGAGGGGGGGCTCGGACGTCAGAACGGACAGAAAACGGCGATTTATGGATTCCGACTGACCGAGCATGCACGGGCAGGGAGCCCCGAGCTATGGGACGTGAGACAACGGCGCGTCTCTGCCGTGCACCACGGAGTAATGATAACAGCAGGAGGGCGGCAGATGGCCAGCCAGTCGCTGTCACGCAGGCAAGAAAAGACAGAGTGCTTTGACTCACGGACAGGCGGCAGCGGCGCCTCTGTTCTGATTAACACGTACGACGCGCTATACGGCAGCCAATCGCTGATTACAGACTATACTGTGCCGCCTGAACCCGTTCTTGACATTCTGCCTCGCCGCCGCCGCTGCCGCCGGCCAATGCAAGCATGGCCAATTCAAACACGAAGTATCATTATTGAGCTGTAGGCCCTATATATCCACGCTGAGTTGACCACTCGACCGTTACGAGAGAGCATGCAAGGATTCTTGACTGACCATATACACTTTGCGTGCTTTCTGAGAAACGGCCGCATAACCTGAATGCTCATACAAATCATACATAGGCTATACAGTATTCCGACGACAGCTTGATAACTGGGTCGGTAGCGTCAAGTCATAATTCAACACAAACAAGCAAAGACCTAGCGTCGAAAGTCTCAGGCGACGAGAGTAAGCTAGGACTAGAGGTGGTTAATTGCTCGCCAGCACCCGACGCACCTCAGTCGACCCACTAGTCACAGTAAGCACTAACGTAAACTCAATACGATATGCGTCAATTCTTGTGGTTTTTAGCATCCGGTGACCTTGACCTTTGACCTTCTGATCTAAAAATCGGCCCAACAATTAGTTCAACCGTGACCGCACTAATTTTGGCAATTTTAATTCTTTTACATATTTTTGTGACTTTAGAGGCGATAAGAGACAAACGGCCGGGCAGACAAACGAATGGTCGAAAAGACGCGTACTGCTTTAATTAACGAAACTTCTTAGAACGGCCGCAGAATAAAACATAGAAGCCAAAAAGAACAACACCAATAGCTTACACAGCAAAGAGCACACAAAATGAAATTCAGTATCAGATCCAGTTAAGTTTAACTTCAACCTACATCACAGAAGCCTGTATCAGGCAATTTCGTGTGCGGTCCTGTTGCACTTGTGCGTACTCGTCGCAAAAGTTCAATCAGACCTATACCATACTGCAGTCTTAGTTATCTACTAAATCAAGCGTGGACGCTATAGCCCCACTATTTATACGCATAGGCCTACTTGATTTCAATGCACTGAAGAGTCGATCAGCTCATTAACAAGTCCACACTCGATGACCACTAAGCGGTTTCACTGGGTTAGTAGCATATTGATTACACGCGCGCGCGACATTTACATCAGGTTAATTCAGCCCCGCAAGGTTCCCATATGCACCACATTGCATAATACACCATGTCTTCTCTGTTATCTCTCTGATGTATAAAATAATTCACGAGAGTCATATCGGATAAGCTCGAGTACATGTTAAAATGGTATTTCGCTCTATCACGTTAATCGATGGCATTCGCAACACTGCACGTTGCACCAGCGGCGTCGTGGGGGTGGGGGTAAAATGCGTCTGGTGCGTCTAGGCGCGTCTGCGTCTAGTAACGTATGTAACTCTTATCAAATCAAACTCTTAACATTAGTCCATACCCTATCCCTACCTCTAACCCTATTGACATCATTTTTCCTTATTCCAAACCGAACAATACCTGTCTTAAACATAACAGACGTGGCTCCGGTGCGTTTGTTGTTTTTACGCATAATAGCGTTACTAACCCTAACCCTCACTAGCCCAAACCTTAGTCCTGACACTGATCTTGAACGTAACCCTATTTCTGATCCTGTGTTTAACGTTTATCCTGACCTTAATTGCACTCGACGCACTTGGACGCATTTGACGCACCAGACGCATTTTACCCACACCCGCGTCGTGGTGAAAAAAGTATAGGCGGGCATGCGAAGGTTGCGACTTTCCGACATGCAGACACTGCAAATTTCCGACAGAAATGATTATGGATGCTCAACATTTTACCTTTGCGCCCAAGTTTCCACAAAATAAGGGGTTTTCAGCCCCAAATTTTCCAACAAGCAGATTTTTCGAAAATTTTACGACAGCTCCAAGTTCAGAGGGGAAACAATGGCCCATACCTTCCTGCCACGTCGCCAATGAGTTGCACAATATGTAGACCTTAAATTACATTTTTCTTCACACATTCAAAGAAATCACAACACAGTCACAAACAGCAATATTTAACCAATATCTACAGGAGTTGACGAAAAATTAAAAGCGAGCAGACCTGATCTGTATCGCCTGAGATGGGCGCAGGACAGAAGAGCGTAGAGTGAGAGCAGTCTGAGCAGCGCTGGCGCTAAACGTCGACCACCAGCCATCGTCAGATCTGCACTGATAAATGTTCTAACTTTTGCTCGACGTCAGACTTCACTGGATGAAGCGTGCGTGACCTGAATCGATCAGTTCACCTCCAATGTGTTCTGTGCGTTTATGTCACCGGCCGGAAAGCAAAAACCGATCACTCGCGTCTTTCCATCGGAAAGACCAGACTAAGTACATATCGGTGCCGCACGTGTGATTCGTATCGCCGAATCCTTCTACGTACCTACCGCAATAATCCAAACGACTATTGCACAAATGCGGCGGCGATCGGATACGCCAGGCACGGAACGCAACAGCCGCTATACAGCTATACCAAAGTCGTTTGCACGTTCGTTCGCTCGTTGTCAAGACGGCGTAAATAATATTAATAAATTACGATATATATCATCGCTGCGCCCGCCGCGGCGGTGATAAGGTGAGAAATGATTCGAAACGAGTACGATGACGGAAGACTTGCTGAGTCGACTGCAGTGTGGCCACGCGTCTTGTCGCTGTGGCCACTCGACGTTCGATGCTCTCCTGCCTAACGACAAGTCTACGACGTGTGCGGCGCGGCACACTGTGCGAACACTCCACTCGCTTCAACTACTCGCCGATCGACCGACTGACGCGGCTCCAACTGTGACTGTCAGTTGACTGAGTCGCCGACGGACGTACGGTCAGCTCGCCCGCCGGCTGCCACCGCCGATCGTGTGCCGTAACATGCGTTTTCTTCGACTGGCCAACATGAATGAAACCGGCGTCTTGGAAAAAAACACGCGCAATGAAACTACGCAGATTTTCACGAAAGTTGGTGGGAAATGTTCAACATTGTCATCAACTAAGCTCATATTTCAATGCAGTTGTGTATTTACTTTTTACTTTGATTTATTTTTAAAAGATAATTTTTAGAAGGAAATGTCTGCGTCATGTTTTGGGGAAATGTACGCCGTTGCTCCTGCTGTACTCTGTAAAAATTTAGTCGCTACACGTACGCAGGATAAGCGTCTGTGGATACAAATTATATCCATAGATATTCATAAAAAAAAAATCTGTGGATATGGACATGGATATAGATGGAAAATAAAATTTTATATCCACGGGCACAGCAAGCCTGAAGATGTCGGTTATCGACAGTGAGTGACGTAGACACGCCGCCTATAAAACGTCTCTCCACGTTTTCCAACGCGAACAACATTGGCCCACTTCTGGGAGACCTGGAGGAAGAACTCTGATGTAAGCTTACGTGTCATTGTGCCAGGAACACTTTACAAAACCCTGATTTAAACCTTTTTCTGCCATCATTTTCGTAGAAAATTTGTCGCCAAAAGCCAAATTTTTGGTCTGAAACACACCAAATTCAATACGACGCTCCCCCAGATTTTTTAATCGCCTCGGAAAGGGCACACCTGACCCTAACCCTAGACTTCTCCCGACTCAATGCCTTAAGCGTCTCGATCTCGATCTCGGCGCCTACGACGCCTCGCTCGCTTGTTAAAGTTCTTTCACTTCTTTTTCCACCATTTAAGCACTGGGAGACCAAAAGAAATGTTACTGAGCTGGCTACTGGAGACAAGTGACGAAGACATGGATTATTCACAACTCGAGGAACTGGCACAGCAGCGAACAAGATGGAGTCGATGTCGATGAGAACGAAAACCTGCCTTTAAGGGCAGACAATACAACAGAAAAAAAAGCACTGCCAAGTAGCAGCGGTACGACACACACGGGAGGGAAGTGTGAAACCCGTGTACCGAGACAGTGACGCCGGGTGCTGGGCGCCCCGCAGGGCGGAGCAGTCAGGTGCTGTCACTGCTCGCTTCTTTCTACTCCCTCCGCCTTCTTCTATCTCTGCCCCAAGACGCCGTCGCTGCCAAGTCTGAGTTTGAGGTCTTTGCGCGCTCGATCTGCGCTGATGCAGTTCGCACATGTACGAGAAAACGAAAACAAACAGAATAAAATAATGCTGTACAACAACAGCGCAAAACTTCGTCGTATTTTGCTTTATTTTGTACACGCGAACCCTTGCGACAGTCAGTGGAGTCGTGACCGGAGGAGAAGCAGAGACAATTTCCGCCCCCTAAATTTTAGGCTGTCGGAAAAATTGTCGAAAAATCTTCTTGACGGAAAATTTTCGTCCAGAAATGCCAAATTTAAAACTGGCAAATTTCCATTTTGGAAAAACTTAACGGCAAAACTGAAATTCCGAGCACCCATACTATCTTTTGTCAAAAGTTTGCAGCTATATCTCGGAATTCTGTCCAAAAAATTTTGGTGTCTGCCGAAAAATTGCAAATTTCTGTTTCGATTATACTTTTTTACCCATGACGCCGTAAATAAAGTAAAATTTTTCTGCTATTATCGCTTTGTGCTTATCGGTAGTCTTAAAGGGATTCATTTGTTCTCAGTTTTTAAATCTCACGTGCACGAGCTCCCTTACACAAGTCCGTACGCTATATGTACGTCACAGCGAGGGCGTAGATCTTGTGTATATCATCTTTTACGATACTCTTAAAAAGATAACGTGCTGATATGACAGGCAGCCGTCTACCGAGCTAGACACTGCACTGTGGAGCCTTAACTCTAACCTGGATCTTTGACTTTTGAACTGAAATTAAAAGCTACGGCAGCCCGCTATGAAAAATTTACGCAAATTTCGATTTTTCTATAGGCCTAAATATGCCTTTCTGTTTTGGATTAAGGACCTCGTACGGTATACACAAACAGACCAACAGGAAAGAACCGTAACGCGGCTTCACAATGAAGTTAAAATACACTACAACGGTGTCGATTATGCACCAAAAGTGGTTAAATCACTGCTACCTAACATCACTTCAGCCAGCAGTATAAATACACAGTTTTTAGCACAAAATCGGCACCGTAATTAAGACGATTTCGACGTCGTCAATGCGCACACGAAGCGAAAGGTCAAAGGTCAAGTAACGACTACAGTGAAACCTGAAGTCGTAAAGATGTCTGTCGTAACCCCAGCCACTACGTTGCCTTCTATACGCTACAGCTGCGGCATTGTCGCCACGTAATTGACTGCGTGATGAATTGTGCGCATATAAGCTCTCTCTCCACTACTTCGATTAGTTGTAGACTAGGCCTTATTGTGCAGCTTGTTGTAGAGCATGCTGTACGACAAATCTACAACAAAACGACGAAAGTGGAGTTTCGGCCGCAAAGCATCGCGGGACGCCACAAATCAGTGACGTGAATCGGCCTGTAGTTGTAGGGGGTCTATATAGTCTATGGCTCCCTGGAGAGCAAGTTTATCTAGCGGCCAGCGAACAAATGCAACTATACGAATTGATCAAAGAAAAGAACGATTTAAAAGAGGGCGGTCGAAGATAGATTTGTGTGTACGAGTACACCGAGGCATCTGGTGCCACGGCGCCAACCCACTGATTCCAGGGACGCAATTCGGTATCAAAAAGTGGGGATTTTGAGAGGGCATAGGCTTTGTGCGAAAAGCCCCAGTGATATCTAGGGGCAAAGCTCTTGTAGGAAGTCCGCAGGGCAGTCCCCCATGAAGATTGTGGCTGGTTATTGGTGCAAACTCTGCCTTAAGTTGACGACACATTGGCTAGTTTCTGGCGTCAGTTTACGGCGTCCGTTTTTTGGCGCTAGAAACTGGCCAGTGTGTCATCACTATTGGATTTGATGCAGTGACAGGTCACAACTTGCCTGCAGTTTACTATATTATAGCTGTATTATACAACACTCCATTCACAACAATAATGTGAAATTTCTTAATTTTTTTTCAAATTCTGGAATCGGAATATATTAGTAATCCCACCTCACACACAATGTGGGGAGGCGGTGGCAACCTTCCCGAGACTGAGTCACAGTAGAAGACATGCCTGAGCTCCTCGCCTGCAGCAAAGTCAACCGCGCACTGTTCCCCAAGAGACACAAGATGAAGGACTCAGACTGTAAACGACATATTCACCGCTGATAATTTACTTCTCAGTTGCAATAACAACATAGATCAATGAATCTATGAATAGTTTGTAATCATAACTCTTGCCTGGTCGACAGTCGCAGTCGTTCATCGTATATGTCGTTTTGTTTAGTCACAAACAGAATGAGCAGATCTGATCAACGAAGACTTAGCAATACGGCAACAGAAAATTTATAGTGCTAGTCATACATAGGCCTATATGCAAACAATATTATCGGTACCTTCGGCGTTGACGTTACGTGGTTACGTTTTCAAGCACTCTGTGTATGTATCACTGTCGAAATTTTGAATATGGCCACAATAATTTCAGCATTGCGCGCCCTGAGATATGTCAAACTCAAACATATCTTGAGTAGGCTCTTCGTCGTATTTAAGTGTCTTATTTAGACTTGTCGGTAAAAGAATGTTAATGTGCATTTTGCACGTAATAAATACATAAAAAAAACTCCAATTAAAGACTCGTTTACCGTTACGATTGTCATTTGTTTTCATTCTGTTCTGATTCGTCTAGTTAAAAATTCAAGTCTTAAGCTAAGTTCGCAACTAAGACATTCATCGTGCATGATGCATCCATTGGCCTACTATTATTCTGTGAAGCCACGATTCTTAATGCGCTCCTATACCAAGCAGCATGCCATATTCGTCAGTTGGCGGACAACAAAGTAATTCATTATAGATGAAGAAAATATGACCGATGTGTAGGCCCCGTGACGGTGGCAACTTTTGGCAGAGGCTGGCTATTATTATCCACTTGATTACTATGGACGGTGGCAGTACACTGCAGCCTGTTGGCTCTAGGGCATACGGCGTTTGATAGCAAAGACAGAAGCGATGTCTTACTGATGGTTTAATCGACTCGTGTGATCTGCCCATTGCAGCTGCTGGTAACACGCCAGACATAGTGCTTGCGACTTTTTCTTGAGCAGCTTTTCTATCGGATGATGTCTTAAGCGCATGCTGCACGCAGCACGTAGCGCATTACACGATTGACTTACACCGTACGTAAATATGCAAAAAAACTCGGTATTCGTGCTCGTCTGTATGAACTGGCCAGAAAACACGAACAGCTCGTTATGCAATATCTATTTTAATTTGCATCATAATGTTTAATCAATCTTGGCCTACTTAATTACGTCTACGTTTTTTTACATTAAGCTTAGTATTGTGTGTGCTTTTTGCTGCAGCATGAAATAAAAACGTTTTACTCATTTATTCGTTTTCACTTTAACGTAATAGTCTAATTCGGTTCAAAAATTTGCCTGCAGTCCACTGGCGTAGCCATAGGGGGGCAGCCCGGGGCACTGGCGGCACGTGCCCCCTAGGAACCTATACTCAGTTACTCAAAATAGTGCCAAAAATGCACCAAAACACGTCATTCTCACACCAAAAATCCTAAAATTGTCTCAAACCGCTTCCCCGTGGGGAGGGGACACCCGTCTCCATACCCCACCCCTCAAGTGCCTCCACTGCAACTAGATCCTGGCTACGCCACTGCTGCAGTCTCAACATTACAGAAATCAAATGCACTACACAAACTTTTCCATTATCGTACGATAATTATTAATTACTTTCAGTCAAGAAACAGACATAACAGTTGAAGGTCCTGCAGTGTAGGGCCATTGCGGGTAACGTGTTTCACGCACCTAAATGCAAGATAATGTTACTGCCAGTGTTTCTTGGAAAGATCGTTGATAGATCGTTGACTGACACTTTGAAATGGACCATAAAATGCAACAAAGTCTTAATCTATACTCAAACCGCATCCACACAACAGCTTCTGTCATTGTTTTCGACTGGCGAAACGAAGCTATAAGCCACCCTTAAGGCGCGTACAGAACGACGTAACTGAACTAAACTGACATGGTTTAGTTTTTGACGAACTGACCAACGGGCAAACAGTAATACCTCACAGTAGGGGCACTTTCTAACGGCGTCGATGGCCTGCCTGACTACGCTCACATATGCGTCAACCAAGGACCAATGAGCTCCCCTTGCTTGCCCGTTAGTCTGTCCGTCAAAAAATAAGGCGTGTCAGTTCAGTTCAGTTCAGTTCGGCCTACGTCGCTCTGTAGGCCCCTACGCGGCTTTAGAATCGCTTGGTTCCATTTTTGCAAGCGTATCTGTTTATCTCTTAGGCCTATTACGCTTCTACTGTTCTACAAAGCTTCGATATTGTTATTATTAACGTAACTTATTAGAGCAATAGTTTGTTTTATTGTAGCTACATAGTGTTGACTTTGCTTGATAGTTTTGTTTAAACCTATATTGTAGGTAGGCTAATCTGTTGCTACTAGTATTATCGCTCACAACTAGGTAGATCTAAAACTAACCGAACTAATTAAGAGGTCTTGCATTTTCACTCAAAAAAATGCTGCCGAACGATAACAATGTTTTGTGATTCGATTCGATTTCAACAGCGGACAAAATAGCGGCATTGTTTGTTTAGAGATTGCAGGCGCATGTCGGCGAAGCAAGAACATCGTGAATACCGTGTAGTGTAGTCCTGTGCAGTTAAAACGCTCGCATGTGTGCAATAGAATAGGCCTAAAATATGAGAAAGTTTTTTGCGTAATAGCCTATTGCTGTTTATATACAGGGTGGGCCAAAAATGGCACCATTTATTGTACGCCTCATAACTTCACCAAATATTAACCGATTTTCAAAATTCTTTCACTGTAGGAATCAGAAGACACATTGCAACAAAACTGTTACTATAGATTCCACCACGTCCAAAGTGTGTCACTACGCTACCTCGTGAAATGTCAGATGACGCACTCAAGCCGGCGACGCCACTGACCAGTTGCGTGATCAACGTTGATCGAGCCTGGCATGTGGCCCCCCAAACAACCCAGACTTGAATCCAGTTGATTATGCTGTTCGGGATGCCCTTCAACAGATGGCCTATCAATGTTGACAATTCACGACAGTCAATCAGCTAAAAAAGCCATTGTCGTTGAGTGGGGCAAAGTGCCGCAGTGTTTGCTTAATCTCATTATTGGTTAGTGGTGTCGCCGGTTTCGATGCGTCGTCCAGCAGCAAGGCGGACACATTGAAAATTTGATGTGAAAAATGTGAGATGTGATTTTTTAGACAATAACTAAGGCAACAAACACGTTGTTTCTGTTGTTAATTTCTTAAAATGTGTTGTTACAAAAGTCGTCTTGTTTTTAATTGTTATTCTTAAGATACTGACATTTCACAAGGTAGTGTAGTGACACACTTTGGGTGTGGTGGGATCTATAGTAACAGTTTTATTGCAAATTGTCTCCTGATTCTGAGAGTGAAAAAAATTAAAAACAGGTTAATATTTGAGGTGTACAAAAATGGTGCCGTTTTTTGGCCTACTCTGTAAACCTCTGCACTAAAAGTTTACTGTAAATGTGAGCAAACTTGTGTAGAACCGTAACTTGTAGAAACATGTACGGTCTATATACAGCTGTTTTACAAATACTGCCATAAAGCTGCAATACAGCAAAGTAGATTATTTTGCTGTATTTGGTTGCAGATGAGGGAATGTCTTTATGGTTGTAAGTTGAGGTAGGTATAGTTAGTTGTTGCCAAGACGATCAACATTAGCGGTAGCAGGGAAGCATCTGTCATCCTCATCAATACGTCGTCTGAAGCCGCAGGCGATCAGAACAGTTGATAAATCGATTTGTGGCTGGTTCTGTATACACCAACTACAGTAGGCCTATGTAGGCTAATCTGCTTGATGCACATGCCACATACAACCATGACCGCACTGAGGAAAGAACTACATAAATGTAATGTTTCACGCAATGACCCGCGAGAGGTCAGCCATTACCCAACAACGAACGCGTGCTAATCTGTGAGATCTTTGCTAAATTTGCTTGCCCTCGGTCGGCGTCCAACATTACTTTTTCATGATATTAGTTTCTGACAAACGTTTCAGCAAGTTTGGTGTAAAGCAATTACAGTATTACGTAAATTATCTCAGCAATTGTTTTTAGCCGAGCGTACTTTAGTAAAGGTCGAGCTGTTGTCATGAGTTGTCCGTCTGTCTCTCTGTCTGTCCGTCTGTAACAAATATACTGTGGCTAACGGGTAGGGCGTAAGAGAAAAATTTTACACGAATAATTAGCCATGGGTCTTAGACTCGGGCATGCAAAATTTCAGCCATCTATCCGTGGCATACACCGTGTCAGATTAAATAAAAATCACTGACCTTGGATGACCTTGAAAGTCGTTACGCGCTATTGTGGCTAAACGGTGCGAGATATGGCCTAGGTTGTTATTGATCACTAGTAAGAAGTCGCGTATTGGGCTACTTCACTTTTTGACTTAGACTTTCGCTGAGACTTTCGCTGAGCCTAGACTTCGGTCTAAGTACCTACTTAAGTCAAAAAGTGAAGTGATTTCGCTGAGCGAAAACATGGCGACTAACACGGATAGTTTAGTAGTCTGGTACCAAAAAATAAACGCCGTAATGGCTTGACAGTGACGTAAGACGTTACGTAATTACGTCATTTGCGTGCGCGGCACAATTAAATAAGAAACTCCAAGCGTAACTGGTTGATTTATTTCCTGTTAGATTTACCGGTTTTCCGCCATTTTTAATCGTTTAGTTGAACTTTGATCTAAATACAGACTTTAGCGTTTAGGTTTAGCTTTGGCTCAGCGAAAAGGCTCAGAGAAAGTCTAAGTCATTAAGTGAAGTCGCCCATTGTCTTTCAAACGACATGAAAATCATTCAGCTTGAATGACCTTGAAGGTCAGTTCTGCAACAGGAATAGGCTGTATAGGCTAGGCTGTAGCGTGTCTTCCCGAGCAAGGCGTTTTTGTTGTGAAAAATATTTGCAATATCTGCGTCCGGTATTTTTTTTGTTCGTTTACTCTGTAGCTATTTATATCGGTTGGCGAAATGACCACGTGCGATGTCTGTTATATTAGCGTCCATTGTAGTTTTCGAGACAGCATTCAGTTAACATAGCGTGCAAGAAACTGTGTCACCTCTGACAAAGCGCTTTCTCCCCGTGACTGGAATTCGGACGTAGGCGGTACGGTCGGCTTTTCATAGCGATAGCTGGGCTTCTTGTTTTGTTGTTTGTTTTATTGTAGCTGATTAGTCTTCACTTTGCTCGTTGCATTTTTTTTCTGCGCTACGCACATGTATAATGCAAAGCGCGGTATATTGCGCTGCATATAAGCCTATACTTCACGCTGTCTGTCAGTTTGTCCATCTGTAATTTGATGTAAGCTCTATCGTGGCCATGACTATTATATGTCTACACAGTATTACACTTTAGGTTACGTTAACTTAGGAAACCTCTTCGCTTCTTCGTCACAAACATCGGCATCCTAATATCTAAGGAAAGATCCCCAAATTTTGGCCGAAAGAGGAGTGTTTTCGCTCTAAAATTCGCAATATCTTTCAAACCGGTGCAAAACACGAAAAAATCTACTGTTGTTAATACGCGCTTTCAATTGATGCCGAAATCAATGACCTTGGATTTAGAGGGATTTCGGGCGAACTTTGCGATCCTTTTGCAGTCGGGAAATTCTAACTTCGTGCTTTCCCCCTATTTTTTAAAACTCACGACGCTGTTGTCTGTCTCCAATAGTGAACTTTATTCTATACGAACGTTGCTTTCCGGTCGCACGACTAACAGCTACACAGCATCGAAATGCATCTGTATTCAGCATGGTCATTGTCATTTTTATCTCCGCCAATGGAACGAAGTGAGTTGAAAGAGATCATGAGATTGGTCGATCTGTCCGTCTGTGTGTCCGTCCGTCTGTGTACACGAATTGGCGGAGATATGCACTCTAACGAGCGCCTTCTAGTTTATTTATTTAATCAGATTTTTTTTTGTATAATTCTATATACAAATATTAGCTGACTACGTAGCAGTTTAACGAAATTAAACTATTTATAATTTTATATCGCGCTTTTGCAGACTAACACAACAACCAACTGGTGTTAATCAACTGTTTATTTAGTTGAACGGTATAACGCATGGACTGCGACAAACTGTTTTCAGTTACGAACGTGACACACAAGTACATTACATTCATCATCATACAGAGACGGCACAGACGACAATAAGAAGTATGTCGATCATAGTCATAGATGTTTACGCGATCGTCACACAGATACACAACTCCTTCAGCCTACATTATACTGTACAAACAATTAGCAGCCTATAATATATGCAAATTGTTATCATTACTAGGTCTATTATATCTATGACGCTGAGAATTAAACGAAGACACGTTCGAGTCGAGTTCATAATTCATTTAGGCCTATCATCACGTAAACAACAAAAAACAAAACATTCTTCCGCGTTGGTATTCTACAAATCGTATAATATTATGATCGTGTAATCAACAAAAAATTGTAGGCCTATATGCAATCACGGAAAACAATAATTCGTTGACGTTAGCCTATTTTCGTATCAAAAAGCGACGACGAAATGGCGCGCCTTTTGCGGACAACGAACGCCAACATGGGCCTACATTCATTTCGACGAACTCGACGAAAGCAAACAGAAGCGACAATTATTATTCTTGTATGTCAAGGCAATGCCATCAGCGAATACAATTCACATAAAACAAATAGAAATACGTAACACAGTAATGAGCGCAATTACTAAAATCACATAAAGGACTCGTTCGCGAATGACGTCGGCGCGGCTCTCGCACACTATGGACTTCATTAATGTAGATGATAAAAAGTACGCAAAATATAAAAAAACGAAGTTCAGATGCATAAAAAGAATCAAACTGTTAATGTGTTGTCAAAATATTGCAGAACAGCACTTAGAAAAAAACAGTCATAAGTAACTTAGAAAATTACCCAGTATTGCAGATACAATTACATCCACGCTACTACTAGGACTCATAATAAAATAATAATAATAAAAAAATAATAATAATAATAAATAATAATAATAAACCAGACTAATAAAAACTGCTCACAACGCACAACGTGGACGCCAAACTGACTGTTAAAGCTGTGCTGGATGACTAAAAGAATACAAGACACTTGTGTTTATCGTGCACACGTGTATGACACAAACAAGCAACGAACATGAAATGCCCATTATGCTGCATTACATTCAATCACCCACAGGATGTACTAACATTTGTTCTAACTGCTGCTACTTAATTTCGGTGACACCAAATTATATCAACTTCCTTCCAAATGCGGTTTTCTTCAGCACGGAATGCCTCAAAATCGTTGGCGGCTGCAGAAGATCAGGCTCCTTGCTGGATTTAGAAAAGGAAAAAGAGATGAGGGAAAGTGGAAAAGGTATAAGGAGGGAGCGATAGAAAAACTTGCTCCAGAGCGCTCAAAGGGGATAGCCGCCCGTGACTTCCTGAAATTAATTCCATCCCGCCAAAGATGAAATTGCGTGTATTCCAGCCTAAAATCATTCCTACTGTCTAGCCAAAATATGGAAGAAATTCGATGAGCTTTACTGGATTTAGGCAAGCCAATTCACTCAATTCTCCAATTCTATTCTAGACAGGATCAGTTGTTGACAATAGAAGATACACAGGAAAACGTGTTTCCTGACAACAGAAACAGGTTCAAAGTGGCCACAATTTTCCACAAAAAGAAGCAGACAAATACGACTAAATTAATGTAAGAACAGTGTCGGTCAGTCTGACGTGCATAAAAACAAACATTTAAAAACCCGAGCGGAAAATATCATACATGCACGCTGTTGAAATAAAACCCGTCAGCTAGTAACAGTTGAAGACAGATAGATAGATGCTTTGTTGTACATCACAGATCCCTGCGTTAAGTCTCGGCACTGGCTACAATCATAGATGTAATACATGTTTCCAGAAAAAAGATTAAAAAATAAAAAGTTGAAAACGCGTTTATGTGAAAAAAAGGAAGTGTATGAACAAAAAACACTGATGCTTTATTTTCGGCCGGTCTTCACTTGAAGTAAACAAATCAATGTGATTTAAGACAGTTCTATTCATATTCATCATTTTTGCAGCCATACGCAAGTAGGCCTAACTAAATTTTAGAACAGAATCTGTTATTCAATCAGTAACACTTAAACTTTTATACAAACATTTTATCAAAAACAAGAAAAACGTTGACAAAGTTTGGAAAAGCTGGGAACGCGATTTTATAAAAAAACAAACAGGTTTATAAACCTGTTTATTACGACAACGGCTATCACCGCAACAGGCGGCTATTACTTGTTTGTATAAAATCTCACAGACATATACAGATTGTCATTATGCATGAGGAGTCACACAACAACCATGTATATAGTCACATAATCACACGCGCACACAGAAATATAAAAAAACCACTGCAGCCATCTCTCCGTAACGTCAGCCATAGATCGAGTAGAATATGCTCACAAATACGAATACTAAAATGTGAAATATTCGCAAATATTTACAAATATCAAAACTGCCTATGAATATACTAATCTGAAATTTTTCCTCCCTTATTTTCTGGGGAAAAAACAAAGCCTAAGTAGTCTAATTGTAGCCTGTTAGGTTTTTGTTGTCCTGTATGGAAAATTAAGTAAAAGTATAGGAATCATTTACGATGAGAAAATGCATGTAAACAACCGAAAGTTTGCTTACGACAAAAACCGCTAGGATTCTGATGTAGTAGGGTACCACATAATACTGCGGCCTTAGTTCTGAAGACGCGTCATAAATATATACAAATATTTAGAAATATTTGTAGAATATTAAAACTTCCAGCTTACTGACGATATAAATTTACGCATATTAAGGTCTGTCTAGTCACGAATTACACTCGACCTATGACGTAAGCACTAAGCAAGCCTAACAGAGATAGTTCACTCACCAAACATACCCTGATTGTTGTTAAAAGAACTTTTCTACTAAGCCTACCATTTACGCACAAAAACACAGTAATGCACAAAGACGCACAAACAGATACACGCATACATAAAGCCCTGCCAGTTACATACGTACTTTACCCATTGCGATTATCATGCAAAAAATGATAATAATAATAAAACGAATATAAGACAAACCATCACTGAAACAGTACGATTGAATTAGTTAATGCTATTCTATATAATCAGTAATGATATCAGTAGATAGTACCCTGTAAGAACCAGTACGGCTTGGCATGGAACACAAATACTACCTCAATATTTACAGTGCACATTGTAATATTCTTTCATTCACGCTCTTTCCTGCCGAGATGTTTCTTTGGTTTGTGGGATGCCGAGTTTTGGCGAGCCTACACCATGACGGCCACAAGCCGTGATCACAGCCACAAAAATATCTATAACGGCCAAATCCATGATTATTGCAACTTCTCTATATCTAACTAAAATGGCACTGGGACAGCGCAAACCTCCCTCAATGCCATTTCAAGTTTTTCCGTCGTCTTCACCAGGTGACAAGTTGGCAACACCATATTTAGTTCAGTGGAGCTTTTCCCTATCTAGCAGTGACAAAAAAATCCCTATCTTGGATCTAGATGCTGATCCGGACAAATCACCTAAATCTAATCACCTATGTTGGGCCACACCTGGAGATTTCAGCAAAATCCGCCTGCAACTTTTGTGCCATCCTGCTAAGGAACTAATTCATTAAAAATAAAGGGAGGATATCATATAATCTCCTAGGCGGAGGTAAGTGGTAACTAGCTGAACTTCAAGACCAGAAGGTGGGAGGGGTTAAAGAACCGGAGCCGTAGCCCGTAGCATCTACTTTCGGCTTACTTTTGCTACTAGATTAACCCGAGCGAGGTTGTGGCCGTCGTGGTCACGTATGTGGCCGTCATGAGGCCGTGGTAGTTTGCGGCCGTCACAGTCGTTCCTAGCTACAGTCAGCATTAGGGCACTAAATGGCGGGAACGTGGCGTCAGAGCTGACGTCATTGGTGACGTCACGACTGAAGTTGCTGAGCGGCGACGCCTAGCGAAGGATCGGTCGTCATCTTGTAATGCCACAGACCGAGCCGCCTAACGTCCGGCACGTACTGAAACAATGTCTCCAGCCGCGTGTTTGGCGTCCCAAACTTAGCTATACACACACAGCCAGCCAACCATTTCACACTGCACGCAAAAGGTTAAAGGCAGTGAATAGCTTTTATTTTTATCCCAAACGCATGGCAGATCTAGGGAGCGCCACCTGCCATACGGGAACATAGTGCTGCCTGCCAGCCGACACAGGTGAACGCGCCCTGCCTTGACCCCAGCCAAGCAGGCTGATACTCGATTCACCTACCCCGAGGGGATGAAAGGCTGAGTTGACCAAGGAGTTAATTATTTCGTTTCTCAGAAATGAGAAACCAAGATGGTTTACCTGCCCGCAGACAGTCACAGTCGTCCTATTAGTAACCGCTTGATAGCGACGCGACTGGAAGTCAAACCCACGACCTCGCGATCATAAGTCCAACGACCTAACCGGTTACGCCACCGTGCCACAATCAGGAACTGAGGCTTAACAAAAGCGCCGACGTACTAAAGAAATCAAACCGTGTATTCTAGAGTGCTATTATTCTACGGATTCACTGCAGACAGTAGTGATGACAGCAAGAAGTTTGTATGTATAGCCTTCAAACTACATGAAGTCTACGTCTACCAGAAAAACAAACTGAATACAATGCCTTAACGCCGAGAATGTGGTGTGTAGTATCAAACCTGTGGTGTAAGCACGGAATGTGCACAATATCTGCCTTCTGTATTCCTCAATCAATGCGCTTCCCTCCAGACCCTGATAATCTGCAACCGAATAAATGACAAAAGTTTACGCCTGAAATTTCCTACTGAAAAAACATCATCAACTGAACGATAGATACAAGAAATATATAAACTGAAGTTGTTGTCATGACTGTTGTTCGGACATAAGCAACAAAATGGCTATAACGCTATCATGTTACAACAGAGTTTTACCGACGAAAACCGCTTCGATCATTAGAGTTATAACTTTGTAACTTTCATTTATTTTTTCTTCCTCGGTACCTCATATATCGAGGATAAAAATAATGATCATGATGACCATAATGTTAATACGATTAATATCTCTGTGTCTATCTGTATTTTCTGCAGTGTCTGTCCGTTTCTACTGCTGTTTGTCATTTTCTTTGTACTTTGTATTTTATGTTCTGCCTGAATGGCGAATAAACATTTGATTATTAACTGTACGTACCGCTAGCAATGACGACGAGCACATTGAGTAGAGCGGCTTCAATCGGATCCAACTCCAGTGTACTGACACGCTTAGAGTACTCGATCAGCTTCTGTCTGAAGTGATCCATCTGCCCGGGCGGCATAATCCGCCACGACAGGAAGTGCCTGAAGTTGTTCTCCTCCGGGTCGTACCAATGCAATGCGGCCACCAGGATGCGACTCTGTGACTGTCCGAGGCGAATCAACGTGCCCTGGTCAGCCGTCGATAACTCGTTGAAACCTGCAAATATTCAACAGCATCCTAGTTCAGTTTGGTACGATGCTTTGTTTGCCTGATTCTAAGAGCAAACAGCTATCACAAACGTGCTGGTTCACGCCAGACTCTGCAGAATAGTTCAGTTTTCAGTTAGCGACAGAAAGAAGACATTGCCACTGAAAAGTTACGAACGGACGTTGGTAATGAGTCCTATGAACCACGTGAATGCATGAAAGTTTTACGTTCCCCTCAATGCTTAGATGCTGTGAGACTCGCTGACCAGAAAGCATCCAGCTTACAGTCCTAGTCCTACTCCAAAAATTACTGTAAGCGCACCGTTGAAAATCCGCCTAAAGATGAAGTAAATTCGAAAAGCTGGCATTCTTTTACTGACTAAACAGAACTGGAAAGAAACTAGCAATGTATTCGGACAATGATAGAGACAGACCACTGTACTGACCTGGCAGGCATTTAAAGTAAGTGATAGAAGAGACGGTGTAAATGGGAATCACTTCGGACTGTATCCAGGCAGAACGTTCTTGCTTGTTCACATTCGGATGCTCTTTGCTCCATTCCTACCCGCATTTCACACACACACAGAATACAATGTCCTTGCGTGTCAACTTCCTAGGCAAAATGAGATGAAATGCTCAGTTGTTTATCATTTAAGAATGTTGTCTTCAAGTTTCGCTTATACCGGCCCACTATTTTCTACACGGTACGTAGACCTATAACATAATTAAACCTATGTCACAGTTAACAAGGACTAAGTCTGTGGAGAGAATTCTGGCAAAGAAAAAACAACTGGACCTTTGTAATGTAGATATTGTTATCACCAGGACCATGGCTGCCACCGAGACAGACCAGGCAGTTTTCTTTCCCCCCCCAAAAAAAATGACAAGACATTTTTTCTCTGCAACTGACATTTGCCGGGTTAGAGCAATCAATGCCAGCAGTTCTTGGCAGTGCATGTATTAGCAAACTCAAACGTCACAAAATACCAATTTTCTATGCACCCGAAACGTTTAAGCTCAAAATGAACCAAAACTCGTTAACTTACATGGGCCAACACACTCCCCTCTCCCGCGAGGCCTCTCCTGGATTGACAGTAGGCCTACCGACGTTTCTAGTCTAGTGTCTATACAGCTGAATGGCCTAAATCCGACCACTAAAACCGAGCAGAACCACACCGGCTCAATGGCTCATGCTAGCTATAACGTTCCCTGTGGGATATATGGATGCTGGCTATATCGCTTGAGTTGTAGCAGATGGATGGGCGACTCACGTCAAACTTAATCTTGAGTTTTCGGTTGACGTTCGTGCCGAACTGAACGAAGCGGTTGTAGGCCGGTACAACCCGGTTCAGCACGTCCCAATGCCGATCAGCTAACATAACGTTCTCGTCCGGCAGATCCGGGTGAATCCAGTAACTCATTGATGCCTCCACCTATAAATCACAGATCATACAATAAGTTACGGTTTGTGTATTTTTAGTTTTAAACGATTTGTGTACTACCGTCTAGCTCATTTTGAGCAACATGAAAACCATGACTTGTGTTATGTTTATCTTTAAAAATGCTGCGCTTTTTTCACAGATCGTCAATAGTATCAAGTTTCTTACCAACAAATGTGTTCTTTCACGCTCAAAATGCATCAAAACCCGTTTTCGGTTGGGGCTACGCCCAGACCTGCTTAGGGCGCTCCTGAACCTAATAAAGGACAGGAGACATCTCATCTCCATTCCCTTCGCCATCTCGGTGCATTGATGCCTCTGGTAACTTTATGTATATCTAAAAGCAACAACAGCCTAAATGCCACAGATAAGTTTATTCCTCGAAAAGTTCTATTTTTGGTTTTTCTACACTTTAGTTATGCCAGAAGACTTTTAATTAAAGCCGTTATAAATGTAGTTCTTAGAAATATTTTTGTTAATTTTTTTTACAATTTTAGTCTAGGTGGCAGCCTGGCTAAGTTAGTAACGTCGTTTTTCGCATCAACGAAGTTAATAAACGACAGGCCCAGTTAGTACTTAGATGGGTGAGCGTCGGCAGGCGGGTAAACTATTTCTGTATGTAACCAGCCACCCAGATCAACTCAGCCTGGCCATCCCTGCGTGGGTAGGCACAATGAATAGCCTACAGCAAAAGCTGGGACGTAAACAAGCATACAGCGCGGTGCATTAGCCCCGTATCCGTGGTCTCGCAGTGTAAACTGGTGTCTGGCCAAGAGCTAAGAAAACGCAGACCAGCGCCGCCCTATAGGCCTTACGGCTCGGAAAGGACTTTACGTTACGTTTTACGTTACGTTACGTATTAATTTAATAGAAAAATGGCTATCCTTACTGTTGTCAGAAAACGAAGACCACCAGTTTTCGTTTTCGTTTTCGAGGTTTTAGTTATTAAAGTCGTATATACGGTCTAACCTGAGCTTCTATCTCGTCGTCGGGTCCCTCGTCAGTCAGCAGGCTGTTAGGGTGGACGACGGCTTGATTGTTGTCGACGAGCTGATCACTGAGGCCATGATTGAGCCAGTCCGACGACACGTCCATCCCGCCGACATCCAGCGACGACGCCAAGCCGCCGCCTTGCGGACCGCTATCCACGACCGGTGGCGACAGGGACTGCCCTGCGGCGGCGAGGGCGAGGGGCGGCGGCAGCGAGGCCACGAAAGATCCCTCTCCCCCTTCCTGGGTGGACGCCGTGACCACAGCGTCCACGCTCGTCACCACGGCCTGGTCTAGGAACAGCTGCAGACTGTCGAGCGTCGCCGCCGCCGACAGCTGACCGCCATGCTGCTGCTGCTGCTGCTGATGATGATGATGATGATGGAGCGGGCGATGATGTCGCAGTGATGACGTGCTGGAATGGGTCGGCAGTAGCCCGCCCACGTACCGCCCGGTGGTAGCACTGGTTGTGACGGTGGCCTGTTGCTGTTGTTGTTGACGGATGATATTCTCAATCACGTCGCTCATCTCCCGTGCCTGGAACGCCCCTAGGTCCCCTCCAGGCGGCGGCGGCGGTGGAGTAGCGGTCAACTTGATCGTTGTCGACGTCGACGAGTTCGTCGTGGCGACGGCGCTCGGCAGCGGCAAGTTCCAATGCATGTAGGACGAGACGTCAGGTCCGCCCCCCGTCACTCCAGGCTGTGTCATAAATGCACAATAACGTTGCAGAAAACAGTTTTAAAATGTTAAAACAGTTAAAACGCGACAAAAATAAACACGAAAGCCCAGCTGTCGCTAGGGAAGACGCGCGACAGCCTATACAGTTCATGTTGCAGCACTGACCTTCAAGGTCATCCAAGATCGATAATTTTCATGTAATCTGAAAGGGCGTATGCTACTTCCTATTAGAGATTAATAGCAATCTTGACCCTATCTCTCACCGTTTCCGAGATATGGCCAGTTATCCGTTAAAACGCACACTTTTTCCACCCCATCCATACAACCCCAAATTTGAAAAAGTTTCCCTTGAACTGCATCCCCCAAATTTTGTACGCGGAGAGCCTCGACAAAGGGCTAACTATTTCTGCAATTTATGTTTTTCTCTACGACCGAACGCTTAGCCACAATATCATCTGTTATACGGACGGACAGACGACAGACGACAAAGTTGACAAACAACAACCGTGCCATAGATGCCTGTAGCGCGTCAAAAACGTTTATAAACGAACGTTGAATAAAAAACGATAGCCCTAGTTTGTTGAACCTCTTGCATGCACAATCTTAGATGCGTACACGTGGTCAGCTGAGGTGCTATGGTGTATGTGCACTATGTTCGACAACAACGACAACCGATAACGCCTGTAAATCTGTCAGCTGTGGGCAAAGACAGCCGCCTTTGAGTGGTGCTACCGTTCAATGAAATGGCTGTCAACTTTATGAGGGAGAGATTGAAACCCCGGACTCACTCTTAAGTGAGACGATCTGGTAAAATACCTCCTCTTCGGGGGGGGGCATCTGCTCCCCCCATATAGGCAGCGCCTGACTTGGCTCGTTACGTCAACAACAACAAGGTGCACTACAACTGGAACTAGAAAGAAAAAGAGAACTTTATTCAATTTCAATTCAACCATGTGGTCTTAAGACCACCTATACACTAGACCAACTTAAGTAAACTACCACAGAACCAAAATCCACCTAAGTTCATAGACGCGTCGTCTGTTAATTCGTTTCTGTGATGGTTTCAATGAGTGCTTCACGTAGTTCTTGACGGAATTTTCAATGAAGGTTTTCTGAATCAGAAAACGCTGACAAAACCAAATAACGTCAAAAAACGTGCACGGCAGGAATAAAAAACGTACAATTAACAGGCTATCACATACATTTACGGGCTGTATGATCCCTCCGCCGCTCATGCGCAGTACGCCGTAGGTCGTCGAGGGTGCTGGCGGTGCCAGGGTGATGCTGACAGGGGAACTTGTGCCCCACGCCCCGTGGTGGTACGTCGCTGCCCCTGGAGCGTCCTGTGAGGAAGACATGGAGGACACGCGTGATGACCGGCCCTGACTGCTGGTGTCAGAGCTGTTCGCCGGTGAGAACTGATGGTGGAAGGGTGACGTCGATGATGACGCGTAGCTGTCCGAGTGACGACGCTTCGGTGACGGTTCCAACGTCCCACCGCCGCCATCCATCATCAGCCCGCCTGTACCATCCATACATGTAGAAAACATAAACTTGTATAAGTTGTGAATGCATGCATTAAAAGCGCGTTTCTCGCTTCATTAAAAACACGAAAAAAATACAGATTATGTTATTAATAGATTTTTTATGAAACAGTTAACAAACATGAAACAAATACTACTGACACTGTAAAGAACTGTCAAAAAGAATTTTCGTTTGAGTTGCAAAGCGTTATTCTAGCGCGTCAGAGCAAACATTTCTCAGTTAAGTACAGTGTGATAACTTTCTAACTTTTAGCACAAAAAGAATAAACTAGGCAATAAACTGGAGGAGCACTCTGAGATTGCAAACTTCCAGAAATGCGAGTATTATTTTTCCGTTGTGTTCGCTAAATGGCAGCATCGTTAAAATCTCAATGTTTTTGGCCTATCTGGAATGGTAAAGAATCTTTCAATCGCCTTTTGGATCCTTACGGTGGTCCGGCTCACCATCAAAATCTTAACACGACTAACGTGGGCAAGCTGAACCTTCCCTGACAATTTTAGCCAAATCCACCTGTAGTTTTTTTTGAGTAATTCTGCTGAAAACCAACGTACACGGCGGCTATCACATAACCTCTGCCGTCCTTGACGGTTGAAATAATAAAAATATGCTTTTAAAGCATTTTAATACAACATTTTCAACAACTCTGGCGCGTTGCGTACCGGTGCTGTCGGAGTACTGTGGGCTGTTCCAAGCGTCGCCGAGTCGCCGCTGGTCAAGAGTCGTCCAGTCGGGGTGATGTGCTAGACCGGAGACCGCGGTATTCAGTCGGTCCTCACCTGGCCGCCAGGGGGCGTGAGGTAGCGCCCCACTCAACAAGTAGCCTCCAGGTAAGTGCAGTCCCCCACCCCGCCCAGCCTGCTGTAGGTGTGACGGTGACGTCATGCAACCCCCCGCAGCAGAGTCCGTCCCGCAGATCTTTGACGGACGACCCATCTGAATCGCTGTCAGATACAACGCACACAAAAACACACAAAAAATGTAAAATGACATTACTGGACTTGTATACCATGGACTATTCGTACCATCATTAAACCAGACCTACATTCGAGCCATTTATTTTTTTATCACGTGTCATGCTAATAGCGGTCAGAAACCGCCCAGACTTAAACTACAGTTTGAATATACAGTATATTGTCCGTCCGTCTGTTTGTCTGCAACGTATGTACTGTGGCTAAACGGTACGTCTTACGGTAAAACTGTTTGAAAAAGCAAATAAGAGCTGCCGGACCGCTACTGTGTAGTATCAATTCGGACTACATACGGCTTCCTATCCCCCCAAGACGAGGTTACTGACTCCATCCTCGAAAAATAGTTGCATTACGAATTGCAGAACTGCGGCCAAACCGTTTCAGATACCGGCATGGTTACTTACTTATGACAGCCTATAAAAACTAACCGAAAGTACCATCGCCGACGACATACAGACACCTGTTCTCCCAAAATAGGAGTCCCGAACCCCCCATCTTTCCCCTAAAAATTGCATGCTGCGAAGCAGTAGGGTCGGTTATTCTAACGACATCTGGGCTTCTTGTTTTCATACGGCGGTTTAACTCTGAAGCAGCTTTGCTATACGCGGACATGTTATGATTGATTAAATAATTGATTGACAGATTGATGTCGCTGCAGAGAGCATAAGTACTAACGTTTGCGGTGATCACCTTCTCTGGACATGCCGGCGCGCAGACATGTCTGGAAGCGACAATAGCGGCACGAATTGCGAGTCCGCGGGTTAATAACACAGTTCTGACCACTCTTGCAGACGTACGTGCCGTGTTCAGTCAGACCGCGCCGAAAGAATTTCTACACAACGCCATCACAACAACTCAAACAGTTTATTAGCCTTAGGCCTATTTACATTTTTCTACAGTTTTCACTTTACGAAGTTAAGCTAATTCTATAGCCTACATCGTAGTCCGTATTATATTTACTTTCACGGCAAATGTTGCAAATATGCATGAATGGATCGACTTTAATAATTCATTCAATATTCGTGGAGTGAGCTATTTCTAATGAAATCAACCAGTTCGCCTCAAATCTGTTGCCGCAATACCTTGAAAAATTCGAGTGCACAACTTTTACAGAATATAGGCTTAGTTACTTAATTTAACGGATGGCGCGTTTCTCTATACTGTGCAAAACGTTTAACGAACGCTACAAAGAAACACGGGAATCACACTAAATGGCGATGACACGTAGAGAAAACAAGGACCAAACTGATTTGGTAAAAAGCGGTATCGTTGATATTCGCTAGGTGGTAAAATGTTCTGGCTGGAAATTAGACTCCCAAGTCCCAATCTCCCCTTGCCCCGGGTGACAGCGACCCCCATCTAATACAACGGGTCACTGGACCTCGCGTCATCATCACCAAGAAAAACAGTTAAGCTAAGAAAGTATAATCCTGAGACAGAAATAGCAGAGTTAACGCAAAGATGGATACGCAGTGATTCACAGCGAGACGGTTCCGTCTCGTGAATCGTTACGGCGACTCGTACGGGAAGTCAACAACTAACTGCAACGTGTTTGTGTTTGTGTTTACGGGCAGTGTTTTTGATTCTTGAGTCATTCGCGCTGGCCAGACTCTGAGTCACTCCCGCCGGTAGAGTGACCGGCCACAGCGCAAATGTCTCGTGCAGTCAACATCCATTAGTTATCAACGACAGCAGCAGCAGCCGCAGCGGTAAGCACGGTGGGGCCAGGAAGCCAACACTCTCCAGGAAATAATTTCTGAGGGAGTACAGGGCGGTTAGACAAATGTTGGCGTGAAGATCGAATCAATCGATCAATCTACAGTGTTTATGGTGCCTCTTAAGATGTGTACAAAGCGTCAGAACTAAACTGAAGTGCTAGTTCAGTTCAGCGTTGTTGCGTTGTACACGCCTTTTAAAGTTCTCAGAGGTACTTCTTAGCATACATGTAAAAACATTTTTTATGTTTTTTAAATAAAAGTTTAAAAAACATTTTGATGTTTTTTAAAATGTTTTTTTATATTTAAAAAAATTTTTAATGTTTTTTTTTTGTTTTTTTAATGTTGTGTTTTTTGTTCTTGTTAAAGCACAAGCGTACAAAATTACAAATATGATCGACTTCTCATGGGCAAAATGCGTTCAGCTGTTTTTGATCTGTACATGCAGTAGGCCTATATTCCGGTTTGGTAAGTTTTTGTTTTTAATTATCTGAGTTAGATATTCTTTGCGTGTATAATGGCGAAAAAAGTAGCGATCGGAAACATCTGCAGTTTAATGTTTTTATGCATGTTTTTATAATGTCTTTTTAAATAAAAGTTTAAAAAAACATGTTTTTTTTTTGTTTTTTTATTAGCAAATCGGGTTGGTGGTGTGGCGTAGCGGTAACGCGTTTCATCCGATAACGAAGTTACTGCACGCCAGGCCGGGTTAGTACTGCGATGGGTGACTGCCTGCGGGCAGGTAACCATCTCGGTATGTAACCAGCCGCCTAGATCAACTCAGTCTTCCATCCCTCCGGGGTAGGTAAATCGAGTACCAGCCTATCTGGCTAGGGTTGAGGCGGGGCGCGTTCACCTGTGTCGGGTGGCAGGTAACACTGTGATCCCATACGGCAGGTGACGCTCCGTAGCTCTGAGATGGGCTTCCCATTAAAAGCCATATCACGACCTTTAACCTTTAAATCAATGTTTTTAACATCTATGCATCTTAGGATAGGCACGATCAGCAGCCACGATTTGACGCGTGATCTGAAACATGGTCTACTCACGTTGAGTGTTTTTTTTCAGCTCAGTCAGAATGCCTGAATACCTCATAGAACCAGACTTTCATAATCAAGGTTTAGCCTTCTACGGCGCCTTTCACCAGATCCCACCTACTCGGTGACCCTGGAGTTTCGAACCTCGCCTCGCAATCTTCGGAGAGGGTCTCCTCGTGGACATTTCCCGACCCCTCTCAAATAATGCAATGCAATAGCATGACGCCTCTGCCAAATGTTGTTAAATTTATTAATTTACCTTTTTACTATTCAAATAGATATGTATAAACCGTTCAACTGCAGACACTGACCTTACAGCCCTCACAGGTGATAGCACCGAAGTGTATACCGTTGGCAACATCATGACAAACGACACACAGCTGTTGACCAGCAGACAACTGCACCTGAGCGGGACGAACTGTCATCACACATCACAAACACACAACATCCAAAATATACACATTTATCAGCATACACATTGAGGGTAAAAACGCAGAACATCCTATCTGTTGGCGACGAAATTTTAAGAAAATTGAAAACTTTTTACGAAGTGTAGTTTTTCAGACTTTTCTCTCAGTGTTTCCAATGACTTTGTAAATTTGTTAACAAACAACACAATATTTGCTCTCTATACTTCATTTTGCAGTGAACTAAATATTTCAGTAGTATTTTGAAGAACTTTGTAGTTTGTAGTTAAAACGTTTACCCATAGACAACTGTAGAGAAAATATTTGCCATTCTGTCCTTGATATGTCGCTACACTACCTTGTATTTCTTACTGGCAGTAACTAAACTCTCACTATCATAATCAAATCATAGAGGGGCATACCTAACAAACATTATTTTATGCCCCCTCGGCGCTACAATTTAGCAGTTTTGCTTCACGAAAAACACGAAAAATTCATTTGTCAGTTAACAAGAAAGCTTTAGCTTCTGGAGGACTCCAGGGGAATGGGATCCATTTCGCAGACCCCGTGAGCCCCTGCCATACATTCTAAATACGCCACTGTGCACCATGACCTCCGTAGCTACGAGATTGTCGCCTGGTGTTGGTATACGGTACCTCGTCTGTACATTCCGGCTCGAAGGCACTTCTGATAGCGGCAGTATTTGCACTGTGTGCGGGTCGATATGCTGATGTCACAGTCCTTGTTCGCTTTGCACACGAACGAGAACCCGTCTCCGGCATAGCGCAGAAAAAACGTCTGCAACACACGACAAAACATGCAATTTAGCGCGCCCGTCAAAATAAATTAAAACAATCTAAATCTAAAACTACAGTGTAAAATTTATTTTGTTTTATTGCAGTAAACGCGAAAACCTGCAATAAAATAACTTTTCATGCATGTTTCTAGTGCCACGTTTCGCTGATGGCGACCGTCTCCAGTTACATTCTTTCATTAGCTGGCATCGCTTCTTGCAGTGCAAGCGATTCTGCATATTTCTGGCCATTTCTTCACAGCGTGGTCTGTCCTTTGTCACATTCGTGTACCGTGCTTAAAACAGTCTGACGGATTTGCATGCCATTTGGCAGGCATAATACTTGTGGGCTGTGGACCCTGTGGGGTCTAATGACGTATTGTGTTAGATGGGAATCGGGGAGGGGTCCCTGGCCCCTCAGGGAAATGAGAGATTTGGGGGTCAAACTCCCAACCAAACATGCAATTGCAAGTTGCAGCCAAACCGTCAGTCCTATGCTGCCACCTGGTGAATAGGAACGAGGAGTTGAGTGGACTTGTCACAGCGATTCCGCCATATGCCTAATTACTTTGGTTTTCGTTTTCTTTAATTTTGTTTCATTTCATCGCACACCTGCAAGCACTCTTACGGTATAAAGCGCGTGTAGGTATGCGGTTGTCCCAGGTGATGTGATCGGGTAGGTCGAAAATCGCCGATACGCTAATAAATTATTGAAGGTGATAGATTGGAGGCATCTCGCGAAATTGATTGTTGCAATGACAACATTCTGTGCTGCTATAGGTACGATCGTTGTTAGCTTACACGTCAACAGCTGCATACGTAGCGGACCACAGAACTAAATACTGTGAAAGAACGACACCATAACCCAGGGTTGAAAAAACGTATTGAAGTCAGAACCGGTGGGTATTACTGTATTTTGTTGGTTTATGTTTTTTGGGAGGGTAACAGAGTTTTAAGAAAGGTCCAATTTTATGCGTTTTTAAGATTTTGTCAGTTTTAACTTTTAAGTTATTTGTATGAGCAGTACTGCCACACTGTCCATATATCAAGTATGTCCCAAAATGCAAATCATAGATTTAATGTTTTGAAAACTTAACCGTTATAAAATACGTCATCGTTCATTAATGGAGCAAGACACTAAAAGCGGGATGCCTGGGGAGGGTTATTAGCTGGGTTTACCCAACAAGACCCTGTGAGGTTTGGGGTATTTATATAGGTGTTTCAACCCTGCCTAAGCCTGCCGGTGACTGGTCACTAGTCCAAAGGGGGACTAATTCGAAATTGGTCAGGTTTCGGTCGGCCTTAGCCAAGGGCCGCCATAACCAAGTGCCGCCATGGCCAAGGTTCCACTATAGCCAAAGATGCGATTTATCCCGATTCCTAACTACTTTGTCCTAACACTAACCCTATTCTTAACCCTCGCGCTGCTAGAACCGAGACCTTCCGACCGGGACTAGCGAACTGTCCCCAACCCCCTGCCCCGTTCTTGTGCGGGCAGTCCAGTGTAAACAGGCGACGTCAGCGCGTGTTGTGCCAAACGACGGAAAGCGCTCAGTCACGGATTTGTGTGTATATCCGACTCCACGACTCCTGTATGGATAGGCTCAGTCCATTAACAATCGTGAGTCGCCCAGTCAGGCTGTCGGTCAGAGTCCCGAGTGCCGTGAGTTGAGCGATCGATCGATGGAACCGACATGACGTGACGTCGACTTACGAACAGTGCTGTGCAACCAGACTGTCTGCAGCGAGCATGCAGACACCACGTAGACTTCAGCGTATAGCTGCAGTGTTCCTGGGACAAATTTCCTGGCGACCATCAGCCATACATACGTCAAATTAGACTACGATCATCTCGCACTGGTCTGTTTTTTAAACTTTTTTTATGACGCACGGCTGCGGTCGTGCGTCAAAAAGCAAATGACGATGTATTCACAGACGTGACCTGATCGCCGTGTAAATGGGTCTAGAATGGCATATGCTCGTACTCTGTGGTATATGCACTTCACAGTAGTCTAACCTATGCATGAAAGTACCTGTACTCTTTATCGGCAAGTAGAAAACTGCGAATCACCTAGAGCCAGGCGGATTTAGGCTTGCTCAGCATCTTCGGCCGAAACGGGACCTCACAAAAAGGCCTTTAGCAGCCTACCACGTCCCAAATGTAAAGCTGAATTAACGCTAGGCTAATATACATTAATCTAAGAAAATTTGTTTGTCTTTCATTTAACTGCTCTTCTGCAGAATCACGAATGCAAGCGGCAATTTTATTTCCAAGAACGTCAAAAGTACGGCAGGTAGCCTAGAACTAGTGCACTAAACAGTCGCAGCAAAACACATCAGCGGATCAATAAGATTTCAGATGCAGGCAAAACGAGCACGCACGACCATACACCTAGGCCTATACACGCTGTTTCCAGGTAAGCCAGGTGATGTTGATCACTTTTCTTTTCAAAGTAAACTAGAGCTATAGCGGCACCCTTTATGCCTTCATTTTCTTGCTTCATATAAAAGAATAATTTCCGAATTCGCAAAAAAACCTATTCATATCGTACCTATCAGTGGCGTCGCGGCAGACGCGCACAAGAAAGGGAAAATAAATTTTAGCATGCCACAAAAGTTTCCTTCTTGTAGGTAAATTTTTCTCAAAAAAGTACAAAATTTTGGGCTGAAAATCTTCACTTTGGGGGAGTTTCGAAGCGAAATTGAAATTCTGAGCACTCATAATTTCCCCAGCTGCAAATATGCAACTGCACGCCTGTCGGAAAATGCAACTTCTTGCCCTTTACCCACTTTTGTAACCCATGAGGCTTCTGGTCCTTCCCTTCACTCCACCAAATGCCATCAAGTCTTCTCCAATCGACACATCCATTCGGATCAATCGATTTCCATCATCGTACAACGCTTCACGTCGACTCGATCAGTAGTACGTACGTCGAATCGTCGACCCAACGCGTCCAAACAGTCAGATGATTTATCCTTCTCAATCATCAAACTGACAGTTACGACCAGAACAATTCTCTGAGTTCCGCATTTTCTTTTTTTCTTCTGAACGTAACCCTCCCACATATGCACTGAAAATCGGAACTAAAAATTATATAACTATGCATGTACGGACAACTTGTCAAAATTACAAATCACGCTCTAAAACTAAATAAAATCAGCAACGAAACACAGAATCAAAAAAGAGATATCATCAAGTTTCGACGCACATCAAAAAGTAAGCCGACCACGGCTAGCAATAATCGTTTGTGCAAACTAAAGGCGTGTGGAAGGCGACAGAAATAAACTGGACTCAACTGACATAATGCAGGTTATTTCTGTCGCTTTGCACACGCCTTTAGTTCGAAAAAGTAAAAAAAATGAACATGAGAGTAAAAACAACAATAATTGTCAAACGAAAGCAACAACGATCTCCTAAATTGGCGTGAGGTTAACAAGTGCAACGACAGTTTATTGTTTATCCAGACGCCCGGCCAGCATTGCAGTCAGACAGTCTATACTCTATACCATTGCTGCTGCTGCTGCTGCTATTGCTAGCTGTTGTTGTTGTTTACGTCTCCTAATGCCCACGCAGTGGTCAGCGGAAACCCATTTCAGCACAGTGGGAGTGCCCGCGCCCTTTCCGCCCGGCGCCTATAGTCCGTCTATTCCCTCTGACCTACATTCGTATTACAAAATACTCGCAGTAATTCTATGCAATAAAACGTTCAGTTGTAACCAACGACCGCCGCAACTTTGAACATTATTATTAGGCGGCCCGAGCTCTAACAGACCGCATTGCTCGTCCGTCCGCCCGTCCATCCGTCCGTCTGTTCCGTACGGGCTCTTAACTTGTAAACAAAAAGGCATAGAAAAACCAAAATTAGTTTGAACAATCACAGAAAATGAGTAACTGGCATGACAATTTTCAGTTCACTTAGCTTGACGATCGAAGAGCTAGATCTAGCTTCATAGTGTAAACAGGACATTAGAAATGCGCAGCCCTAGAAGGACCGCCGCATAATAAGTCGGCACTGGGCTGGCATACTTTTGTAGTTCTTAGCTCGTTCGAATATGCGGTGATGTGAGATTTTCTCAGTCAAGAGAGAAACTGATGTTTTATTCAGACGTCTCGCGGGCCGCCGCCTGGTGATTAACAAAGACACCGACAGTGTCCGACATAGTCCAAGATGCAACTTATCCTTATTCCTAACCTTATCCCTAACTCAAGAGCTGTTCGGACTAACGTCTGTTCGAACTGGTGAACTGTCCTCGTAGTGGGCCTACAGCATAGTACAAAACTGGAGGTAGCTGCTAATATCTTGCAAGTTTGTGGCTTTCTATGCAAATACACGCGGGTGTTACCGTATGTGCTATTCTTGCAAACTCGCATGCGTCCGCTACCGCGCAGTTTTTGCTAAAAATCCCTCCCATACACAACGCATAACTAAACGCAACAACAAAGCCCAGCTGTCGCTAGGCAAGACGCGATACATACAGTTCCTTTTGCTGTACAAACCTTCAAGGTCATCCGAAGTCGATGATTTTCATCTTATCTGAAAGAGCGTATGCGATTTCCTATTAGCGATCTATAGCAACCTTGGCCCTATCTCGCACCGTTTAGCCACTGTACATCCGTAACAGACAGACAGACACCACACAAATCGTGCCATAGACGCTCTACAGCGTAGCTGTAGTGCGTCAAAAAACAGACAGATGCTATTAAATAGGCCTACCTTGCAGGGTACGCAGACGAGAGCGCCGAAGTACATGCCGGTAGCCTCATCACCGCAGACTTTACACTGGCCGGGACTGATCCTTGGCGGTCCCTGTCCTTGACCGACGTACCTCTGAATGGCAACGGCTGACGGCGAGTACGGGTCTGCACTGGTGGACTCGCCGGGTGAACTGGCATCTGTCTTAGGAGCGGGGAAGATTGGCAGTCGAAGGGCATCGGAAAGACATAGGTCAGCGGCCACGGCGACGTCATCGTCCAAGACATTTGGCTGAACCCCGCTGCTACCGACGCTGCTGCTGCCGCCGCTGTCTTCCCGCTCCAATCTAAACATAATCATTAATAATTGTTCCGTTCCATCAGACTACCTACAAAGTTCCTAAAGTTCCATAAGTCTACAACGTTTAGGCCTACCATTAACGTGTTCTACCGTGCTGTGACAAATAAAAACATAAATCTGAACTAGACGTACGAGTTTCTATGTATGATACGCATCACGGACTTTTTGAACAATTTTAAGAGTAAAATAGTGCGCATATGCGAAACTATGCTGCACTTTATGAAAGTTATACAAAAAAGTTACTGATAAATGGTGCCTATACAGCATAGCTAGCTCCTCATGGGTAGTGGCGTCATAGCAGGGGCCTGCAGGGAGGCAGGCGGTCAGTTGTTCAAGCTCCACTAATTTTTTAGCCTGTAGAAAAACTTTTTTCCAAAAATACAAAATTTTGCGCTAAAATCTCTCATTTTGGGCGATTTGCGAGGCAGAAATAAAATTCTGCACACCGATAATCTCATGTCCATAGGAAACTACGAAAAATGTTAGAAATTAATCGAGAAATCAACGTTATTTTTGGAGATTATTCGATTACATTTCTTTAAATTAATCACTACATCAGCCCAACTTTAAGAATTTTAGAAAATACTTCACAAAGCTGCCAACC
>Ga0209367_1000614_pt1 | contig 37494 bp, 17 predicted proteins | sample WorMetLIZISLAND2_FD_187412 | JGI IMG/M metagenome (GOLD analysis project Ga0209367, IMG submission 187412) | Marine gutless worms symbiont microbial communities from Max Planck institute for Marine Microbiology, Germany - Olavius geniculatus... ...
TGATCCTAGCTTGCACCGTTTTGATACAGCTCACGAGTGTGACGGACGGACGGACAGACAGACAGACGGACGGACGCCCAGACGATGGCAAAGACGCGCGAAGCATTCTGCTTTCGCGCGTAAAAATTATTAGGCAACACAGAAATGAAGAATTAAAACTAAAACAGAGAAAACGAGAATTAAAAAGGAAGAAAAATCGTAACTGCATGATTACGATTTCGACTGTTGTTAGTTAAAAAGAAATTCTAGGACCTGACGTCGACTCCATTAAGTTGGAGAATGGCGTCTCCGGGATTCAATCCGGCTTTCTGAGCGGCACTTCCAGTCATCACGGACTTTATCCAGACCGGATCCTGGCCACTGAGTACGAAACCAAAACTTCCATCGTCACCTCTCGGCACCGAAACCACTCTGCGACACAATGAGTAAGCTTATACTACTATACAAAATGGCGCCCTTTTTCTTTCTACCATAATTCGCTCAAATGAAGATCAATTTACACGAAATTTTTACCAATTTTTTTACAATTTTTTTAATGCAGCTGAAAAAATATTGATTCAAAACATTGCCATTAATTAAATATTTTTTGCGAGTCGTGATGTAACGTTGGCGTATAATAGCTGCGTTTTGGATGGCCTAACAACCATGAACAGGTTTAGTGCGCCACGCATAATTAGATACTCTATGCCGAAGCACGAACAACAAATTTACTAGTATATTGCCTCAATACAACAAAACAAAACACTTTCGAATTTTCCGTCTGCGGTCCGTCAAACAGAAATTAAAACTATTAGCTTAAAGTATTAAAACTATTAAAAGTATTATTATCATTAGCATATTCATAATATATTTATCCCTGGCGCACTAAACTTGTTCATGGTTGTTAGGCCATCCAAAACGCAGCTAACGTGTAGTGAGTACAAGCTTGCCTGTCTCAACTGGTGCTATCAGTTGCTATACCCTGCTTCGATGGTGAACTTTATCTGGTTCACTGACACGAAAAATGTTTATCGTATCAGCACTAAGCAGCATGGTGTCATGAAATCAGGTGTCTCGCGATCCAAAAAATCAACAACTTCGCAAGCGGTGTCTGCTGTGCACTGTCGTGCTGGAAGGTGTAAAAGTCAAGCAATCTACACAAGTGTGTAAAAGTGATCATTTTGGGCATTTTTGTGGCTACAATGGTAAAACTTTAACAGTTTATCATCAGCGAACCAGATGAAGTTCACCATCGAAACAGGGGAGCGGTTCAGCAACTGTCAGCACCGGTTGTGACAAACCAGTTTGTACTTGCAGCACACTATGACGTCGGCATTACGTCACAACTAACAAATAATATTTAACTAGCAGCCACATGTTGTTAAAATATTTTGAATAAGTATTTTCTCAGCTACATCTGGTCAAAAGTTCACGTAAATTGATCATCATTTAAGTGAATTATGAAAGAAAGAAAAAGGCGTCTTTTATGAAACACCGTGTAGTTTTCAACACGGTCTGAAATGTATTGTGTGAGTGTAATGAGGCTTATTTTATGACTCACTTAATCCTTCTGAGTCCTTCTCTCATTACAGTGTCTGGGGTGTTATAAGTGCCCATAATTCCACTTTACTCAAGCGTGACAAATAAAAATCATACGGCATATCATACGTTCGTCCAGGCAAAACACACCGTCGATCACGGCCATGAAATAAATATGTTTAAAAACAGTCTACAGTGCATTATTCCTCTATACACCAAGTTGAAATCTATACGTAAGATACACGCTAAGTAAGTAAAAACTACCAGTTGCATCTTTAGTGGAAAAATGATGATGATGATGATGATGATGATGATGATGATAATTTAACTATACCTTGGTTGGCTGACGAGTTTGCTTCCCACGACTGCCGACGGAGCAACGGTGGCGGCGGGTGGGGTGTTTTTCCACGGAGGGTCTTTGACCGCCGACAGTCTGTCGATGTCCTCCGTGTGTTGTGTGTCGTGGGGAGATATGATCGCGTCGAACGATAGCTTCTGTTTTGCTGGAATGTAAGCGCTAAACGAAAATTAAATACATAATGATAATGTTTTCGATTTACGATAAAATTTTATGCACATCGCCTGCACCGGTACTACGATGCACATTATCGTCGTTTACTTAAAATTGACACATAACTTGTACACGAAATTAAGTCAGAACTGAAAAAAGTTAGAAAAACAAGATAGAAATGCTAAGAATAAAGACAATCATTATCATCATTTTTATCATTCTCATCAGCTTGAAAAATGAAAAAGCGTGTAATAAATTTAGGCGTGTCCAAATGTTTTTGCCGTATGTTATCAATAAATGTGTAACAGTGCTTTGGAAAAAAATGTTACTTATTCGTTTACTTTCAAATGCAATGCATCAAAATGTTTCCGCAGGAAGAGCATACAGTTCTCATGTGATCCATTAGCTGAAAAAGTAAGGACAAAATTGAAAGAGTGAAATGGAAAAAGAGAATCCCGTTGAAATATTGATTGTAACCTATTAAAGAGAACAGAACGGCACGGCGCCTAAACGCAGAAAATCACCAGACGCCGCAGCCTCAATCGAACAAACACGGCGAAGAAGTAAAACCGAGCATAATTGGTCAGTTTTCAGTCTACCTAATGGTTTTTAGCTCACCACTAATAGAAAACGTAGTAAAGAAAAAATGATCATAATAGGCCTACTAGGCTTAACCGAATGTGTTGAAGCAGAGGTTGATGCTTGTCATTGGAGAGTATGAGAGACAGCCCCCTGGTGAATGTATCCACATCTCGCTGTTCGGCGTACTGTTTCAGCAGTCCGACCACGCTCATTTTCTTCTCGAAGTCTTCTTTTAGCACCGAGTTCATCTGTATTATACCATTAAAATAAAAAATTAAAATTAAAATAAATAAAATTATCACTCCGTCAGCGATCATGACTTAAGTATTAGCATTCATCAACAGCGGCGAGGCATATTAATTCATGCATCAAGTAATCTTCAATTGAAAATTGCCTTATTATTTTGCGGTCGTTCTAATCGCCCGCATTACAGGTTTTGCCCGTCCGTCCGTTCGTCCGTCCGTCTGATTCTGTTTTGTACGAGTGTGGCGAAACCAAAAGTCGCGTGAACGTTTCGCGGGGTAGGGGTGATTAGCGGAAAAGGTCAAGATTGCTCAGTGAAACGTTTACACCATTGTGGTTTTTATACGCTCTTTAGTTTTCAAGTTAGGAGCAAGCACGAAAAAGAGAGACGGACAAACGACAGTCGGACTGGCAAGACCTGCAGTGCGGCCTAGGACGACCACATAGTAGCGATTAAAGTGAAAAAATCGACGACGACGACAACGACTACGATAAATCAGTCAATCAACCAATAAAAATAACCACTTGCAAAAATGACCAGTAGTGTAAATAATTGCTTTAAAGCTAAGATAAAACCCTAAGAATAATGTACGAATTTTTGAAACTTAAATCAGAGATAAAACCTCGCTGAAACTATTGTTACAGTGTATTCAAGATCAGTTTATAAGACGCAGTATCACAAGTACGTTGAAGCAACGGTGGCATACTGTTCCATGCAGCCGGTGCAGCGTACGAAAAAAAATCGCTCGCTGATAATGCTGAGCACGTGTGTCACATACCTTAGCGAATAGGTCTCTGGCTTGGCGCAGTCTGCCAGTGACTTGAGATTTGAGTCTGGTCGGTGTCCGGGTAGGGTCATTGGTTGTAGTGGGCTCTACGGCAATCATGGCGAGTGTGATTCGTCCTATGCGGTCTCGCAGTATCACAGACACAGCTTTCTCTGTGCGTATCAGATGACCGTCAATCTCCAGCACTATGTCCCCTGCACACCCCAACAGCAGGCACGCATGAATAAACCTAGGTTTTGGATTTTTTGGTATTTAGTTTTAACGGTTTTACAGGTTTTTCTCCAGGTTTCTTTGGTTCTGGGCGTGCAAAACTACGACTCCGTGAAAGAGCATCATATTAGCATCATTTTTTCTTCTGTAATTTAATAAAGCGAGTATTTAGTTTCAAGTCTTTGTTCATTTGCAATGATTAAAACATGTTTTCCGTTTACTTAATTTGTCTTTAGTATTAAGATCATAGGTTCGCATTGAACAAAGAAAACAAAAAAAATCTCAAAGGTCTCAGTTCTTGGTTTTTATAGATTTTTATTTCTTGTGTAAATTAACAAACTCATAGGGTCTGTACTACGATTTATAACACTCATCGGATTCATTTTTGGTGAAACGGTGTTTTAGACTGACTCGAATAATGCGAATCAGCCAATATACCCAAAGTTCAAAAACAAATTTCAAATCTTTAAAAACCCAGACAAAAAACTTCGTAAAAGCTGTAGGTTCTTCAAATCGCAAACAAAGCACATGTAAATATTAGTAACGTACGTGCAGCGAGTGTCTACGTCTACGTGACCGCGGAATTTCCGTGTTTTACGAGCCCACCTTGTGGTCGTAAACGCGCTCTCTCTAACGGAAGTTAAAGTCGCGTATATCGTGTACGTTATTGGCGATAAACAGCATTAAGATCGCCATGTACAACGCCGTGTGTAGCACCGTGATGTAAGTTTTATTACAGTGCCACCATCCAGCGAATAATGCTAAAGTATCGCTATCCTGTATATTGCAAACTGGCGAAAGCGCTGTAAAATATAATTGCAATTCGGACCGTCACAAATACTCTAACCATTAAACTCTAACCGCGTGTCATCTGCATGGGCGTTCACCACACGGAAAAAAATCACCACAATTATTTGTTCGTATAGGCTACTGCATGTAGGTAATCCTGCAAACAAGCGGATTACTGAACATACGCAAAAACAATGTTAATGTTCTTTAAATTTTTGCTGAACTGACAAGGGTAACATCTAAGAATTGTAATTACAGGATTATTTTAATTTTCAACCGAGGAATTTAGAATCTATGAAAGAAGCCGTAACTCGAGATCCGTGCAAGATGTCAGGACTAAAAACTGCACTGTTCTCAGTGCAAACTACTTACCACATACTGCGGATAGGATACGTTCGCATGGCGACACAGAATCGAATTAAAATGCATAATAACGCTCGTCCGGTAGTGCAGATTATGCTGCGACCAAATGACTAAACGTGGTGCTAAATAGCGAGAGTACCGTTTGGTTAGTGATAGAAGTCTACAATGAGACGAGTGCAGAGCAGCGATGCTAAAGCGTGCGGTTTCAGAGGCTGCAGACTGCTGCAGGATGCGGTAATGACGTCATCGGTAGTTGCATTCAACCGTGACATTCGCATTTTACCTGCATGCTGCGTTCTGCATATTTGCAACATCTAGGCCTAACCTGCTCTGTCGACAAAAAGGCTTAAACGTCCGAAACACAAGAATAAAACCTATCATGGAATATTTAATATGTTTTTCACTTTTATGAACTATTTTAGGTGATTTGAGCTATAGTCAAAGCTACACATAAGTGACCCTGTGAACTGTGTATTAATGTAATTGCAGTTTGCCAAATAAATGACAAAAAATTACTAAATATTTAGGTTATATGTTTTTACGCCTATTATGTTATTTTTTTCACACTGAATCAGTTGTGATTATAAACTCTAATCAGTGAGTAACAAGATTATACGTTTATTGTGCAAAACGTTTTTCAACTTCGTTGAGCAGCAACTAACAAATGTTTCGATTGTTTGACACAATAAACAGTTGAATCAGCAGCTGATTACTATAGGCTACAGCACAGTCATAAGTGTATATTGTTCTAAACACCACAAGTCAAAACAAATTGCTGCTAAAGTAAACTGCAGATAAACGTCTCGCCTGCATTATACTGTCGTTTGCTTTGCGATGCGGGACTGCAGCGGCAAGTATGAAAAACACTGTACCAGTCCAAGCTAAGCGTGATTTAAGCGTCAGGATGACTTGCATGCTTTACCAGCTGTGCAATAACTCTGAGCGATATTTCCACCTGTATAATTGGCTGAGTAGCTATCGGTAAAGCCGCGCACAGGTAAATAATAAATGATGCGTGGTGATTATGTATTGATCTGCCGCCCGATCCCCCGAGTGAGTGCGTGCTTCGATTGCATATTATCAGTATACAGGGTGGCACCGAATAGCAGTGATGTGATCGTGCTGTGTCCAACACATGATGACTTAATACAGATTGCCAACTTTCAACGACGAAGTCGAAAATTTAGACCTGACTTAGCCAAAAAAAACTCTACCGTGATCTTTCGTTTAACATATATGTAAAATAATATGCATAAAGGAGTATAGATTTACCTGCATGTCCAATAATAAAATTTACAAAAACACCGGCAAAAAGCTGTATTCAGAAACAGTAGATTTAATCAATACAAGTAGTTCAAATAAAAAGTTATTTATCCAGCGTTTACAAAGCTTTTGTTTTTATCAGTGAAACGTGTTTTAGTGGTTCTTCTTGATTTCTTTATTGAAACATATTACACCGATGCCATGGCGGCAGGCAGACCGCCCCACAACAAAAAAATGTAACCATGATGTCAGTAAATACATCTTAAATAATGATTTAAAATTCACAAAAAAATCCAGATCATCACGAAAATATAACACTTTTTCCGGGTCATAAACAAATTTTTCACATGATGTCATCAAAAGCCGTTCATGATTTCGTAAACTTTAAACTAATCTAAACATTAGAGATCAGATCAGATTAATCGCAAATCTGTAGTAACTTTGTTGATGTTAATGACCGCAGATTAGTCATTGTTTCTGGCACCGTATATCAGCTCAGGCCACAGAAATAGTCTAATTTATAAGAAACAAGATAATATTCATACGAACACGAAGTTTGTCCAATGCATTTCGATAGTTTACAGTATACGGCGGCATAAATATAATCAGTGAGCTGTCTAGACTGGTGAAAAAAATCAAACAGTTTAATTACAAAATGTACAACTACAACAGCAATGATCCTTTCATCTTTCTCTATTATTTTAACTAAAAAATAAACATTATCAGTCACGAGACCATTTTGATTAACTATAAATGGTTCATCGTCACCATGCGTTTATCTTGCACCGTTATGGCGCCCCAAAGATAACGGGGTCACGAGTTTGACCTTTTGGGGTCACGTGACGTCATCGGTCACGTGACCATTCGACTTCCCGGTGTCAACTTCCTATTCGTGGTGCATCAGGCAGACCCTTTCTGGTTGATCAAAAACATTCGCTTAGCAGAACTGCGGAAATAATATGAGAAAACATGTAGAAAGAGAAGTAGACCTGGTTTGATGCCAGCTTGCTGGGCCGGTCCTTCTGGATCGACCTGGGTGACGACGGTTGGTCTAACTCCAGATAGCTTCAAGCCGTAGCCGAGCACTAGGTCGGCACAGAGTTCGATGTATTGGACTCTTGACACCACGCCGAGGGTCGGCGGACTGGGAGTCACAGCACGCGCCACGCGATGTACTCCGGTGACCTTGACCCCTAAACTCTGGCCGCTAGCGCTCAAGGTCGCCAGCATCCTGACGCGGTCTGCCGACATGTCCGCAACGTTACGGCCGTCTACTTCAACTATCTGGTCTCCGGGACAGATGCCGGACTTGTGCGCTACGCTTCCGCGCTCGACCGATGTGACATAACAAGGTTCGTCGCCTGACGTCACGGTAAAGCCGTACGTTTCCGGCCAGCGAACCGGAAGCAGGTTGTCGAACCACTTTCGGTCTGACGTCGACTTGTCCGTCGTCTCGCGCCCCGGCATTGTTACTTGTTTCGCTCTGCTTAAATAGTTGATCTTTGTGTGACCTTGGCTTTGACCCACGACCTTAAAAATCTAACAAGCTCATCTTACCTTTGTATCCGTACCTGTTGCTGAGTTTTTTTTTCACGTATTTCACGAATCAAGCAAGTTAACTCGTGCTTTCATCCGCTGCTGCAGCTGACTTTCTATACGTGTAGAGTTAACGCAGCAGGTGAATGTACGTGCAGAATTTGCTGTTAGAATCAACACTCAGCGACTGTTTTCTATCGTGTAGCAGTGCATCTGTGTAGTCGAGCTCAAAGCAGACTTCTTGGCGACGAAAACTGGTCACAAACACGCATACTTACAGGGTGTGCCAAAAATGTCCCAACTTTTTTGTAAAAACTTTGTCAAATCTCCAGACTTTACCAAATTTGGTACTTTTTGGCACACAACCTGTAACCATGAACGCCGACAGAGCATCAAACATGAGCGGCCAGATTTATCTTTTCTTTCCAATGTTACTTTTTCCGACTACTTATTATTGTATACTTTTGATACTGTGCAAGTTTAGTTGCTTTGCCTATGTATGTTTCTATAAGCAAATTGTAAGTTCCAAGAATAGGCCTACGTTATAATTCAAAACACTGCCTGCTAATTGCTACAGTAGCCTACCGGCATTCGAACTTTTCATGCAAATCTCTTTTTGTGTAATGAAATTGCAACGTTATCAAACAATACACACCAACACACAAACACTTGAGCTAACTTTTTGAATATTGTCGTTCACGTATACGTTAAAAGTAAACTAAAATGCGTATATATTACGTATTTTTCAGTAAAACGTATTGTCGGACTGCTTCTGCAATGTGCAATGCTAGCGACGCCTATACGTAATGGTTAAACTGTAAAGTGACGTTAAACGCTCTAGTCCAATCAGTAAGCTACGTTACTTACCTATAGATAGCCAATTAAAAACACTGTCACCAACAAGTTACTTTAAATGTGTTATTGTCGATGGTGCAGACAGATTGTAAGTACAAAAGGTACCAGAAATGAGCTAATACCGCGTCTATTCTATGGGTCGTTGTTGCAATAATGAGTCAAATAAAATGTGCTCGCACCTGCTGTACGATAGAGGTCAGTGCAGGATTTCCTGGCAGATTGTCAATAACTGTTGCTCAGCATTATACGCATAGAACATTCATTGATCTTTGCCAGCTGTATAGGCCGCGTTGACCACACGTGCAATCAATATAATAGGCTCTACCTGACATCTGCTGTGTCGTGTTAAAGTGCATCATGCCCGATCTCCACAAGTTCGATTTGTGGTGGATTTGTTGGAGCGAGTTTAAAGTAACGCTTCGACAAAAACTGCATGCTTCAGTCTACGTTTTAGCTCAACTTGCAAAAGACCAGGCTCGTTGAGAGCCACAGTGGAGCCCGGGAAAACATTCTCGCCTGGCTCTTCTGGGGAGAAAATTTGTAATTTTTTTAAATATCGCATTGTGATGCACTTTATATTTTTAAGCAACGGCGAAGCCCCTAAACGTCGCGTGACTCAGCGTAATATATTTTCTACCGCACTTTCGACCGGCCTGGTAAAGGCTGGTTTAGACAGTCAAAGAATTACGAAAATCTCACTGTGTTTTGTGCGACTGCAGTTATATGCATTGATCGACACTTTGATTTTATGTTTTGTGGTAGATTTCCTAAGCTATTTTTTGTACTATTATTCGATTACCTGTGTGCGATTTTATTGCATACTCTCTGCGTGATTTTAATAAGGTCTACACTTAAGATGTTCGCTAATGTTATGACAGAAAGTCGAAGTAGGCCTAGGTGTTTTTTAATATTTATTATGGCGTAATCATTCGTTAAACGCTGAGACGGTTGCTACTTAATAGGCCGGTCGATAGTAATTATTGTGCATAATCTACTTGCATTGCGGGGCATAATATCATTACCAGCAGCAAGATTAAGCCTGCGTAGTGTTACATAGGGCTGCCACGTAAATACTCATCAACGCGCTCGTGCTTTCATTAGCTTTCGTCCCTCAGCTAGTCGCCTGCTCTAAAACAGCTTGACGTATTGATTTCTTTAACCCCTACGTACTGGTAACTTCCAAACTAGTAACGTATGGCAAGAGGGGACAGGAAGAAGGCAACTGCTCAAAAAAATTGAGCTGTCGTAAAATTGTCGACAATTTTCCGATTTTTTTTCGTCAGAAAATTTTTATCCTATCGTATATTAGCCTAGTTTTCAGTAAAAAAGGTAAACAGCTGTGTAGCGTCTGTCACCTTTCCGACTTACGGTGAAATTGGGTTTATAACTCAGGTTTGTCCATCGAACCGCGGATATAAACCTACCATAAATGAAAAGATGTCAGAAGACAAAAAAATGTGAAGGCGCCACTTGCAGCTCCATTGCAATGAGCTACGTACTAGAAATGACCGTACTATTAAGCTTAGGCCTAAATTTATACCCCGTTTACACGATCAAGCAAACATCGAGCAAACATCAAGTAGACCTGATGGAACCCCGCCTTCTGGCTTAAATGTAGGCCTAGGCTTAGCCACGGCCTATTTAAACTTCTAGCTTAAATGTAGGTCGTGGCTGAGCCCACAGCTGATCACGTGTTATATAGGCCTTCCAATTACAACCCGCTCGCCCTCCTAATTAGCATGCTGATTATCACAGCTCGTCGAACTAGCTGGATGAATGCGAGCAAACATCGAGCAGACGTCAAGCAGACGTTAAGCAGACGTCGAGCAATTAGCACGTGTGACGTTTGCTTGATGTTTGCTCGATCGTGTAAACGGGGTATTACTGATAAAAGCAAAAAAGCATTTAAGTAATGGAGATAAATCCGAAAAAGCTCACAGCAGCTGTCATACACAACAGTTGACATCAATCCGCATCATTAGTTACGATTAGTGGCGCCATCTGGTGATTATGCTCGTGAATTGGCACTTAGCTCGGCTGGCTGCTTCGCGATACAGATCCAGATCATTATCCAAAACTAGAGCGTTTCGTGACCTGTTATCCATTTTAGCAACTTACCGAGAAAATGCAGATGCCTGATGCTTTTTGGAAGTGGTAGCGTTGATAAACACGTTAATTAATGAACAAACATAGGGTTATGATCATAATACAAGAGGCACGAAAAGTCGCTAGAGTGGGCCGACTTTCGGTTGCGGAACGATAGTGATTTTAAAAACAAAATTAAGAAAAATTTATTAGACCGTTACCCGGATCCCGATTACCATGAGATCGATAACTGATCACTAAGCTTTGCGCTCTGGCTTGGTCAACAGACTATAGGTATTTTCAAGATCTAATAACTGAGTTAGCCTACACAGAAAGTAAGCCTAGTTTTTAATATTCCGAAGCTGAGGACACGTTTACGATTGTGATGACCAATTTATTTCACGTTTCAAACTATTGTGGTTGAAAGAATTTTGAAAATTAGTTAATAGGTTTATCTAATAAAGTGGCAAACCTATAAAAGTCAGCTGCTTGCTTTTTGTATGCATCACCCGATATTCAATTCAGCGACTATCGAATTAGTAACTGGAAACTTCGGTCGCCGCACAGCTCTAACGTGGATTTTGGACTAAGCCACAGCAGCGCACGGCAGATGAAACATAGATGACTCTGGCGCCCTCCGTATAACCTCTGCCTGCGCAGTCAGTCGTGGGTGGCACGTGACTCGCTTCGGCTGCTGTGATTGGCCACAGAGCTGTGACGTCACGTCAACGATGCTGTCATCTCCGCATCCGCAGTCGATAGAGTCGTGTTTGTATTTCGACCACGGAACAACCGGCACGACTGCGTAAAGCTGCACGTCTTTATGCCTGGTAAGTTTTACCGTATTGAAAAGCTGAATTTAGACTCAATTTGTTCTCTAAAATGTGGGTTTTTACTCGCATATTTTCCAACGTTAATCTACATAAACGTACTAAGAATTTAGCGCCTGCAACTGTACGGAGTTCTGCTGCTATTTTACCTGATTTGAGATATGGCTTTCTGAATTCGGAAGCTTTGTAATTTATACGCCAGAGAATGTCGTGCTGTACCAAGTGAACATTTGTATGTCGTAGCACGCCATGTTATAAAGAGGTCCTCAGACTTCAAACGCAGATTGTGCTGCTGACCGACATTTTCCAGTTTTTGTTGTTTTCCTTTTAGGCGCTTTTGTTGGGCAGAACATGATGAACATGCTTAAATCTCTCTTTGATTTGTGCAGAGCACAGAACTGTTGGAACAGGCAAAGATGTCGGTACGGCTTGTGACGACATTGTACGCGGCCATCCGTCTGTTTATCATTCATTGTGGTAGCAAACCAGTAAACACACAATAGCCTATTTCAGAAAATCGCTGTCGCGCGCAATCGATCTGCCATCTGTGAGAAAACATGATATGACAGATGTGCGTCATTTATAGAAGATTTTACACACAATTATCTTTCCGTTTTATCTTCATAACTGCAAATCAGCGCTCTGCGGTTTCTCCTGCCATGGGAAGCGTTCACCTTAATGTCAGGTTTTTACGCTTTTTGCTTGTGAATTAAAAGCCCGTACGGCACAGACGGACAAACGGACGGGCAAGACATGTGATGCAGCATATTAGGTCAGCAGCACGACAAATGTGCATGTATGTAGACGCGAATAGTAAAAGCGTAATTAACAGTCCGTGCTGACATGGGGTCCGTTTGGACCCCAGAGCGTCATTTTTAAACTAATTCAGTTAGTTATTGATGTAGCAAAATTATGAAAAAAATCGCAATTTTTTCCAAGCATGTCTTCTGCCAATCTGTACAGTTAGCTGAGTGCTAGCATCGCCAGGTAATTAGAAAAAAAATAAAAACGACAGTCACCATGCATAAATGCCTATATTCCGGCGTGTGAGCGGCACTGCAGGAGGCGCAAGTAGCAGGGGCGGGGTACGAGACTGACTTATGAGGCGACAACTGATACTGACCGGGACAGTCTGCCTGCCCTCACACGGCGCTCGGACATCTAGTGGAGGCTATAGTGCCAGGTGTCCATGTACGGCGGCAGTGGCGGCGCTACACCAGGGCGAGCCAAGTCAAATGACCTGCGTGGAAGAACCACCGCCCTGGCTCCCGCCCTGCCTCAGTAATAGTGAGAACAGAAAAAATGTTAACATATCTCAAATATCTGACTGTTTTACTTGTTTTATTTTGACAATGAATCAATCAGCGGCAACACTATCCTTTAGCCGCGTTTAGGCCTACTATTTGTTGGGGTTCGTTGCTCATTTATTTACTTACTTAATATAATTCTGATTTCTACATTGCTTCCCATTTTCGACAGTGTTCTTTGCCATTAAACGATTGCGTAACTAAGTGGGAAGCAGAGGGTCCAGCCCCCCCTCTAATTCCTCAGACAAGACGTAAGCACAAGCCTACAAACTACACTTAATGTGTTATTTTTCACAGTTGATTATCTGAAAAAAATTAACATTGTTTTCACCAGATCTCACATTTTAAAGTTACAATGCACCAAATTCGATTTCGCCTTAAATTCCGCTTGCAGAGAGCTTCAGAGCTCCGCAGATTCTCTAGCTGGATTTTAAGTGTTTTGCTTCTAATGGGAAAAAGGGAAAGACTGAAGCAGACAGGAAAAAAGTGAAGGTTAATAAGCAGACAAAAAGAGGGAAAGGAAGGGAAAGGAACTAAAGAAAAAAAGGAAAAAAGGGAGGCGAAGCGAAAACCCCAATTTGCTATACCACTGGGCCAAGTCAGGGAGATCTTGTCAAGCGAAACGTTCGCGGCGTCCTTGTGACTTGACCTGGCTTGACGATTTTCTGACCTCGAAATGACCTGGCTCCTTTACTGCTCTGGCGCCGCCACTGTCAAGCAGTGACCAGCGAACTCCGTCAGTCTCTGCAGCAGAACGATTTATCGCTCTGTTGACAGGCGGCGGACGAGCACTGGGACCGCCCACATACTGACTGCTGGCCATGCATGTCCGCTGTTGCACGGCGAAATATAAAGAAACACTACTTCGATAAATGACAAATTTGTTAATGCTACCGTGCTCATACCTACTTATGCATACCATTATTTAATGTAAAATATACTGCAGTTTCTAAATATATAATTCTTTTTGCACCACGTACAGAAATGGGGTCGTTATTAAGCGTAGAACTTGGGGTCCGTTCGGACCCCAAACGGTAATAACTGAACTTTTCTAGATGTCAGCACGGACTGTTAAAATCAATAGGAAACTGAGGAATATCACACAGCATCGGCATTCGGCTGAACGGCTTATAGTGCAGCATAGCGCTTGGCAAAATGTTTGCAGTAAAAGGGCACTTTTAAACCGTTGCATTTGACCGGAGTGAGACTGTGGGTGGTTATAACACTGCAGACACTAGTGAGAGAGATAGGAGGAGATCAAAGTAGGCCATGATTCATGAAATAAGCACTGTTTCTAGGAGCACGCCAGTAAGGTGTCGATTAAGACTAGGTCCGGCTATGAAGAGCAGAATAGAAAAGTCCTGTGACGCTACGTGAAGACCAACGGTGACAGTGATCTCAGACGGCGGCTTGTTCCATAACTCGGCACCTTAACCGGAAACGCCCTTGCGTGTGTCGACTTACTGTAGTATCAAGACAGAACGCCGGTACAGTGCGGCTCATGTTCGCCAGATGTCACTGTGCGTTCACCAGTCGGCGCCACTGTCACACGAGTCACGACCAAAGCTGCTTTAATTACCGCCAGCTCGTCCATCAGTTAGCTTTACAGCAGTGTCCGATAGTGTTGCACGAACTGCATCAACTCGAATAGATACTGATTACGAGAATCGATACAAGGTTGAACAGTTTTCCATATGTTATAAAGATTTTTAAAATTTTTACATTTCTAATGCGCTTCCGGTCGGGCGTCCTCCGGTACGGAGGGCATTATAACTGCCACTTATCACTACTAAGCCTACTATACAACTACTATGCGGGCGAAGCGGAATGGGCTACGTGTAAACCAGTACAGCAATCTAGTTGCATATATCGAACTCCATCTGGTCCCTGAAAGTCACGCGTGTCACACACACACACATCATTTTAATACTGCATGTGCTCCAAATGTCTGTCTCTAGCACGAACGCAAGCGCGTAAACGCTGACGCCACTCGCCAACACCACGTTCAATAGCCGCGTGACTCAGAGCGGCCCACTTGCTGTTGATGCATCGTTTTAGTTTGTTGACTTACGATCTTGAAATGAATACGAGTAATGTTAGTTAAATAAATAACAGATTGTAGGCTATTTGACGGCAGTCGTAGATTCGACTATATTCGATAAGCGGCACTAGCGTCGTTCGCTAGCGTTAGCGTTATGCGTGATGGAGTAAAATTAGGGTTAATATTAAGGTTAGGGTATAGTTTAGGGTTAGGATTAAGGTTAGAGTTAGCATATTTAAGATAATTATGCGACGATAAATAGACACCCAAACTAAGGCTGTGACATTGGTCACGAATTGCAGGGTCCTGGAGGCAAGCATACACTAGCCGCTGCACGCTACTCGTGATATTATGCTAGGGTTGATGTCGTGAGTTGGCCGACTGCTGTGAGGCCGATGCGGTGCTCGTGCGTACCGGCTAAGGCCGCTCAAGGCGGCTGCCGTATGAATAGCCGAACTTTCTAGGACCGAATATTTATCCAATAACCTTATGAATAACCGCTAAGCTATAAATACGACTGCTGTATAAAATATAATATGCCTATGCGTAGATATATCGATATTAACTTTTCAAAGTAAACACCACGAATAGCCAAGAGTAAATGTCATTTTACTATTTCGAATTAGTTTTGCGAGAATTCTATTTTGTAAGGCCACTGCTGCCGATTTAGCTGTGATAATAAATTACTGAGAGAAAAGCATCCATTATGCAAGACGACAATCAGGTCGTGTGTGACGTCACAGCTCTGTGATGACGTCACAGTCGGTGCTCGGTTGGACCACCGCACCAGCCGGACCCTCAACGTCACCTCCCTGCGACGCAAGACATCTATCTTGCTATCGAGTAAGCGCTAATGTTGTTAGAGAAGCGCGGTATCGGTAAATATTCGTTAGCGATACTCGAATACGTCGTATGTATGTGCAATAAACGGCAGGACAATAAAAACACTTAATGCTCTTTTATTAGAAATAAAAAAATTGTAAACGTTGAATAAATACATGACAGGCTTTATTTGAAATATTGATTGAATAGATTGCTTCAGGTGGCACTTTTATCATATTCATCAAATTTTGGCATGGTAGATAAGTAAGTAAGTCTAAACACAAAAAGTGCCATTTCGATTTTTCGTACGTAATTGCATTAAATTGCAGTCATTTTTTACATTGGATTTTTAACATTTTACTACAAACAAAAAAAATTAAAACTTTAAAACGAGTTTTTACAAATACATTAAACAAACCTTTATAAAAAGTTTATAGATGTTTATTTGGCCTGCAGTAATGCAATACCGCTAAACCGACATTTTCTTTTATTTCGTTTAGTTCTAGTGCCGCTAACATTTGAAAGATCACGGAAATTCTGCATAAAAAGTCCGGAGCTACATTCAAAGTGCGTAACTATGCTACAAAAATTACCAGTAAATTTCTTATCGATAAACCAAACTAACGAAATTAAAACAATAAAACCGTGCGACATTTCAAAGAAAAATGCAAATAGTACTGCGGACAATTATTTGTAATAATGCAGCAAATAAATCGTTATCTTCGGGCATCACCAAATAGAATCACTGGATACGTGGCCATTCTGGCACCGAACTAAGCAGCTTCCCCTCGTGACGTCATTGAGTTAGTAAGTAAGCAAGCAAACAAGTTCTCATCGTGACGTCATTAGTCGCCTTGTCCTGTGCAATACGTCATCGCTGTGCGGTCATTTACTGGCAGCTGTTGGGGTCTCATTCTCTGTCCCACTCTCGGTCCGTCTGTCTGTCTGTCTGTCTGTCTCTTTCTTTCTTTCTGTCTTTCTCTCACAATTTATATCTCTATGTCTTATTCTGTTTCTGATCACGTGTCATGGTCAGCCGTGCGGCCAAACTGTAGCATTGTGCAGCGATCTCGAGTGAGCGCAGTCCATCAAATTAATGCATTTAAAACCTATAGCTTTTTCCACTGTATAGGAGCCATTGCTTTCGGGTTGAAAATTGTTTTGACACCTATTTTTCCATTCGTTTATGATAGCAAATTATTTTCAGACCAAAAGCGCGTCTGGCAACTTAGCGGCTACGACATTTCGGCTGCAATACACTGCAAGCCGCTACAACTTTTCGTCAGACAACAATCTACCTTAGCGCGGCTAGCGCAGACGTCAATTTGTCAACTGAAAATGGCTGTTGCTGCTTGTAAGAGGCGAGTTTCAAGTAAAAATAGTAATTAAGGAAACGATTTTGCATTAATGTTGTTTTATACTGTTCGGTGGTACATTTAGATCAGTGATTTTTCAACTTCCATCTAAAAACTGATACGTTCAGAAGCCCGGATGCTGGCCTAAACTGTAACGTGGCGTAAAATTTTTACGTCACAATGTGCTCGTAGCGCGTACTGTAGCCGGGTGTCCAGTAACTTAGCAGCTGCCAGCCGCTTGGAGCGGCTAAGTTACCGGACGCGCTTCAGATACTGGCAAACCGATCTGGCAAAGGGAGGGGTTAATTTAACATGGGAAGTTTTTATACAACAAAAGTTGAAGCGTATTATCGGTACACGAAAGCGTGTCATTATTTTCGGCACTGCTTAAAATTTGCGAAATAAATTAGCTATATATGGAGCTAAAGTTGCAATCTGAGAGTATTTTGCTTGCAAAATATCATTTCATTTAGATGTATCTTTAGAAATGAATCAAGAATCGTAAAATTTGTGAAAGTTTTAGCTATTTTCATAAAAAAACATTTTTTTTGAAACAGAAACACTATGTTTGACAAAAATTAACTGCCGTACTTTTCTGTAAGTCTCTGAATGTTGCATGAAACGCAGACAATCCTACTGCAATAATACGCTTATGAACAGAACGGTCGGCGATAATGGTATCATTAGCTACTAAGACGAAGTGGTCCAGCTTCTGAAATAATAACAGAATTCGTGCCGGCTGTCGACTAGCTAATAAGATCTTTCTATTACCGTGATGGAACACTGTCAAACATTCGTACAGACAACTGTGCGTTCTCATGTAGAAATGGGCAAAATAGTAAATACGCTTTAATACGTATAGGCCTAGCTTTATTTTACCAGTAAACGGCAGCGCAACAAATTTAACTGAACGGAATACGAATCGGTAACGTCAATAGCGTGCTTTAATTATTCGATCCGCTGCCAGAGCTGGTGGTCTTGCTGTTGCTGATGATGATGATAATTAGGATGATGGTAATGATAAAGATGCATTGTTCCTTACTCATTCTGGTAATTTTCTTCGTGCGTTAGTCCAGGGTACGTGTGCTCAGCGTCGAGCTATTCTCGTCTTTCTTAGCTAGTAGTTACACCGTAGGAGAGAGGAGAAGACAGCACTAATCAAGTTTCCCACACCCTGGATCTCAGCTGTAATGTCATGCCGCATGAGAACGGAATCGTGACATTTTACCTACTTCCGTTCTACGGCAGTGTACTAAGAGGAGGAAGAAATCGGGGGACTTGCGCTTAAGCCTACAACTAAAGCTAGGGGCAATAGGGGGCGATCGCCAGTTTCCCATCTTTAGTTATAAACGCACGTTTGTGCAGCAAAACTAACAAAATTTGACACGCATCAGCCCCGTGCATTATCATTGCTTTTTCCGTGCCCAAAAATATTTGTGGGGAGCGCCTTCCAGACCATCAGTCCTTTCCGATAAAACTTTCACCTTTTCCCCACGATTTTTGGTTATGTCTATAATATCGTCCCTCTTTTACAGGTGTTTTTGACTGTTAGCATCTGAGACAGAAGCATCACAGAAGCAAACCTTCTCTGCCTTGGGATGCAAATATACCTGGACGCACACACATGCACACTGCACTCCAGGGTCTGCCGCCGCCGGAAAGAAACTATCGTTGATGCAAAAAGCCTGCTATTTATGCGATGTTTCAAACGAACCGAATGATTCGCCGTATATAAGCAATTTGCAGTTTTCTGTGTAACGGAGTATAGCTATATATAGTCGCGTTTTTGCCACCAGTCGAGTTTTTATTTCATTAGTGAGCAATATTATCATTGTAGGCCTATTTTTTACCTCCGCCAAGAAGGTTATGTTTTTGCCAGACTTTGTTTGTCTGTTTGTCTGTCTGTGTGTTAGCAAGATAACTCAAAAAGTTATGGACGGATTCTTGTGAAATTTCAAGGGTATGTCGGGAATGGCACAAGCTACTAGTGACTCAATATTGGGGGTGATCCGGAAGGAATCCTGGATTCTGGATCATTTTGAAATTTTCGTTACCATTGCGTTAAAGGGGGCATAAGGGAAACCGCTGCAAAACCAAAGATGGTGTTGCCGCCTAGAAACAACGTTGCCTTGGCGGAGGTGTGCGGGCTCTGTCTGCTTTCTAGTTTATTTATGTAACAAATATAAATCCTCACTGTTGCGGAAGTGCGTACAATTTTACACCCATATTGCAAAAATGCATAACAAAATCGAACATATGCTAAAAGTGGGTGCGCATATTTTAGACAGAATATTAAAAATTATTTGTGCGACAGATCTTTTCAACTTACATGTACCACTAGCCACTGCCTAATAGTAGGCGTATCCGGTGGTATCGACAAGCGAAGCTCACGGTAACCGTACACTATACTGTAAGCTGTATGAAGCCAGTTAATCGTTCGCGAATGCAGTTCGCACCAATTTGGTTTGCAAAAGCAAAGTAAATTATTTATCTGAACCGAACTGAACCGATGGCGCCTACACGTCGGGTGTAATATTAATAAATAAGTAAACAAACAATAAACATGTGAATAAATAAAAATAATAATAGCATCACGACGTTGTACTGTAAGCTGAGCAGCAAAACCATAGAGGCAAACTAATACTGATGGATAGTTTTGCTCTTGGCTGGTAAAAGGTCAAGCAATCAGGTGGTTGTTACGTCACGAAACACGTGACTACGTGACCCGCCTATCGACAATATACTCGTGTTTTGAGCGAAAGCACGCGACGTGTAGGCGCCATCGGTTCAGTTCGGTTCAGATAAATAATTTACTTTGCTTTTGCAAACCAAATTGGTGCGAACTGCATTCGCGAACGATTAACTTGACAACATTTTTAGTGGCCCGCCTCACTCCTTACCTCAGCGCCTCAGATTCAGTGAGTTTCTTGCTGACATTGTGCGCTTTATAAATTAAATTTACTTACTTACTTACTTACTTACAAGCGCCGCGTCAAAAACTGCAGAAAGTATATATAAAGCATTAACCACTGCCAGTGCCAGCGAAAGCGACGACAGTATTGTTTTCTGCATCGTCGCTAAGTTTTATCGCGGTTTTTTCGTATACTACGATAACTCATAAATCGCTGCAGTTAGCTTGATGAAATTCTGTACTTTGACAATCTCTAGAATTTTACTGAATCGCAAGGGTCAAGATCACCCGTAGATTTTTTGTTCGTTTTTGTCTGCATGATACCCGCGAGTAGTACTTAGTCTTGAGCGAGGGTTTCGCTTGTTTATAACTATGTAAAAATTTTATGATCTTAGGCTTATTAGTTTGCTTCTATCTGTGTCTAAATAACATATTTTCGGCACACTGTATTCACTGCCGTGTGGAACAAAATTGCTTTATTTCGTGCATTTCGTGCGTTTCGCTTTTATGTGCGCTACCGTCGATCGAGTAAAAGCCGGTTTCTATCAAAAATTAACACAACGCACGCGACTCAACGCCTTTGTGCACTTTTTAAACGCGAGATGTACCCAACGAACGTAAAGAACGCATAAAAAGTACGCAGCCGAATGCAAACTCGCAGCTGACGCAAAAAACGTAACAGCTCCGGTAGTTAGAAAGTGTCAGGAGCGTCAACTCCATTGACAAATGGAGTCAAGAGTGCTTTCTAAAAAATTGCATGGGGAAATAAAAATATCAGATTAGGGCGGGAATTTTCCGGTAGTGAATTGCAAACATTTTCAGGTGCGCCGTCAATCACAAATAGCACTGGAATTATTAGAATTTATATATGTAGCCTATATAAATAGTCGAAGTTACTTTTAGAATGTTGCCATAACATAAGATCAGCTCAAGATGCGTAAAAGTGCTTTCGGTTTACGAAGCAGTGTCTATTTTTTTGCGTTGCTCCGGTGGAAACCAGGCGTAAGCGTGAGCCAGTGCTATGGAAGACATGCCGGACCACCGGTAATACGTCATAGTCGTAAAATGTCGCGGCGCACGCAACAAGTCTAATGGGGTGTTTACACGATCCAGCAAACGTCCAGTAATTCGCGCGTATTTTGAATACATTTGCTGGAAGTTTGCTGGACGTTTGCTGGATCGTGTAAACACCCTATAAGATTCTAGAACGTCCGGCCCTGCACTCCATCCGGGAACGTGTTGACGCATAGTAGTACGCCCGTTCTGATGACGTCAGAAATCACGTGACCCGGCGCCGCAATGCGATGACACTGGAGGTGTGCCAAGGATGCAGACAGGTCCGACGGTCCACGGACTGTGATCCGCTTAGAGAATTGCGGAGGTGCGACAGTATCGTCGGAATTGAGGATCACGATCTTATCATTCTACAGTCCATGCCACTTTCGAACATATTCTTAAAACGTACAGTCGTTTCAGAGCTATAAAGTCTGTAGCGCGGCATTGATCTTTGTTTTTAAACTTTCACGCTGATACCAGTTTACGCTGCAAGACCATGAAACTGGTGTCGGAGCTTTGCAAATCTTAATCCACTGTGTCCATTTTTATTGCAAGTCACGATTTGACTGTCTGATAGGACATTTTGCAGCGGGGTAGTGCATCGCGCGGTGTGCCTGTTGACGCGGTAGCTTTCGCTAGTATTCATTGCGCCTACCAACGGAGAGATGGCCAGGCTGAGTTGACCTGCGTGGCTCAGTTGCGTCCTAAGACGGTAGGTATAGCCGCGAACAGTCACCGGTCCTTGTACTAACCTGGCTCAACGGTGAGTAACTTCGTTGATACGACCATCGACATTATACCGCTCGACCGAACAGGCCGCCAAAATATACATCTATTTTTATTCACCGTATTACTTTAGTTCTAGCAGAATTAAAGATGTGAGAGTGACTCGACGTTTAAACGACTATCTTTTTTAACACAGCCCATTTCTATTCGGTATTTTACAGTATACGATGGGGGTATTCGGCTTTCGTGAGCAGTCGGATATTTGAACGTCGGATCGAATTTAGTCCACGGCTCAAGCCGGACGTATTCGCCGTCATCAAGGCCGAAGATACTCCGCTATAGTGATGCTGCTGCTAATATTATTGCTGTCCGTTGCTAGTGGCAACGCAGACGCCGCACACCTGAGTCCAACGATTACTACGGTGATGCTAAATTGGACTGTAGTTTGTTTTTGGCGCTCAAGGTACTTAATTCCCAAAGACTGAAATATCATTTGTTTATTTCGTTATTTGATTAGTTATATATTCATTCACTTTCGTATTTATTTATTCACTTATCTATTACGCATGCATCTATGGATTACCGCGATGACGCTAAATTGGATTGAGAAAAAAAACTGAGATTGAAGATGTCCGCCGTGATTTTTTTTTGTACTCCGTTTTTGAGTGTACGGAAAAAGCGAGGACTACTTTCCTCCGAAAAGAGTGCTGCAATCTGCACACTGGTTTACATTGACAGTGCACAACACTGGGTGTAAAAGATAAAAAAAACCGAATAGTATTGGGTTTTATTTACAAACTGATCTCGACATGTCTAACACAATGTAGGTTTATTTTGTATTGTTCTAGGCTTACTGGAAATTTGGAGAAAGAAAACTCAAACTGTACTATTTCCAATAATTTCCAACTTGATGTACAACAAATTAATAATAAATCGAAATAGGCTTAGTGGAGATTCTGCCAAAGCTACAAATAAACGAAATATGCGGCGTGTACAGACGGACAGAAATGAACTGAACTGAAGTCAACTAAAATATGCCAAAGCAATCAATCAGGAATTTTTTTACAGTAGCCTAAGTCATGCAAACTACTGCTAGGTTCAGTAGAAATAGACAGTTAGTCTAGGAAAAGTCAGAGCAGTTCAGTTCATTCCTGTCGCTTTCTGTGCACGTCTGGACTAATAATTACGTTGGAAATAATTGCAGCCTGAGCCACTGCAGTAAGTGGCGCCTCTAGCGACTGCCTGAGTCATTACGTCTGACGAGTTGTCTCACTCAGTCGCTAGAAAGAGGGACGGGCGAAAAGAGAGACTCGAAAAATGCGCACTATTAAACGTCATCATTCGTTTTACGTCTAATATCCGTGCCAAACCACCGAAAAAGTTGCTCAACTTTGTCGCGTGTCTGACATAGCCCCAAGAAACAAATTACACGATAATGTAATATCTGTGTTGAAACATTTAAAATCCAAGTTATTCTGCCATTAGGCCTATTCTTGTTATTATTGCTGTTCACGGTTCGCACAACTTCATTTCAGATGCTGGGCTAAACGCGCGTTGTCATGGTAACGTGTAGCAGCAGCTTTAAACTGTTTCGACAAAAGCAGATTCTCAATCGCATTGATCGCGACGTTAAATGCCACACCTCAGCAAAACGAACGGCAGACGTTAGGCAAATTTTCGCCGCCCGTGCATCACTGCTGCTAACGCTGGCGGCCAAAATGCGTTGCCGTGGCCACACGTGGTTTTGACGACGGCTAGCGGATGACTTTTATGTGTGGCTGTGCGTGTTTAGAATAAATGAAACGCGCGCTGTCCGTCCGCAGGTGCGACCGATGAAAACCCTGCGGAAAACCAACTAATCTTGTTATTTCGCTGACGGCAAAGTGTCTTTGAAGACGCGCTGACGTATGCCTACGCGTCTTTGACGTACGTGTTTTTTACTGCCGATGTGATGCTGCAAACTACTTCTGAAAGCTCCGGAAACGCATCGGCCGTGCCTGCTGACGGTTTCAACCAAGAAATAACGATCTCGTTTTAACATCTTCAGAGAATTAGCCTACAGTATCGGCGCACGTTTTCGGTACGGGTTTCGGTGGAAAGGAAAACAAAAACAAAGAACATTTACTAAGCAGGGATAGTATCGTTTGCTGGACCTATGTAGGGTTAGATAATATTATGTCAAGTCGTGAGCGGAAATCGTAGCCGGCCAGACCAAAAGTCCGACGTCGCCAGACTACCTGACTTCCCCGCCACAGCGACACCTGGCGAAGACAAACGAACTACACCTCCGCAACAGGCCAGCGGCAGTAGCAGCCGTGACAGTCTGAAGAAACGTCAGCAGCGAACTTTAGCCAATGTTTCATTATCTCGAACAATTTCGTTATTTTGTTGCCGTTCCTGTTCGCTATCTTTTATTCGAAGCACAATACTGTGACTTCTTCTTGTTTTTGCCTGTTTTGTGCTTGAATTTTAAGAGTTTTGAATAAAGAAAACATCAGCAGCGATTTACTGCAACTGTTCCATCATATCATTATCAGTAGTAAATTTTCTTCTTCTTTATTTTTTTCTTTTTCTTCCTCGTTAAATTACATAACACACAATCGTTTTTCTTTTGTATACTATTGCTTTTTTATTTCTGATTTTACCTTATCGTTATCCAGTATTTCAGTTTTCTTACTTTTAGCTCAGTAGATTTTTTCTTTTTCTTCTTTTCTCTGTTGTAGAGTCATACCTTGCCCAATCCTTATTAGGAATACGCTTTTACGTTGTTTATTTGATGTATTTTTTGTCAGTTTGTTGTAGACACTGCTTGTAAGCTCTGTTCCATCATCATCATCGACAACATCAATGACTGAAGCTCACGACACCGGTGCAGCTACAGCGGCAGCCACCCGCGGACGACGACTACTACTACAGGCCCGGCTCAGCGGCGACGCACAGTCTTCCACTGCGCATGTCACTCACGTCGCGACTTTCGTTTCCGGTCTGAGCGACTCGCGCGGACCTAACAGACGACGACTAGGCCGTACCCCGAGCTCGCCGTCGGTTCTCCTGTCCAGAGTCAAAGAACGCATCCGTGAAAAGGTTAAAGCGCAACTGTTTTTTTTTATTTTTAACAATTTCAATATAGGTTATGAGTGATTAACCGTTATGCATTTGTTGTTCTGCATAATTGTTTAATGTTCACGGTTGTATTGCGCCAAGCCGGAAACATAATGTTCAATAATGGTTCAATGTCAAAATATTGTGTCGCCGTCAGCCTGATCTTTGACGTTTTGAGCTTTGAGCTAAAATAATTGGCTCAAAATATCTCTTGCTCTTTAAACGTTAACACCGGTTTTGGGTTTTTTATGCTTCTTCTTTTCTCAGAAACCCGTTTCAGATTACGGACAGACAGACAGACAGACACGCAAGACTCGTAATGCAATCTAGGCTGTTAAGACGGACTTGTGATAAACATCTTATCTTATATGCTACATCTTAATCCGATGTTTTTGTATTAAATCCGAAAATTTACCCTTTTTTCTGTACAACACAGTATAATGCAATGCAGCAGAAAATTTTTACAGCGCAGTGGCACTACCAGTTTTTACTGCGCTGTAGCGTCTAAAAATGAGTAAACAAGAAGTTTTTTTCATTCTTGTACATAGGTTTTTCTTTTAGTTCTGTTATGCTGGTGTAACGGTAAACGTATAGAGTAAGCGTAATAGTCCAATAGTAAAAATCTTGTAGTTGTAGCTGTCACAGTTTATGGTAAAAACTTATCAATATACATAAATTATTTGTAGTGTTACTAATATATCGATAATATTTGGACAGTATACTGTAGTTTGAGTGACAGTGTATTTGGCGGCTAAATATCAGTTAGGCCTAATGCCATCGTGCAATTTTGCGGCTTGGCAATAAATTCGTTTTTGTCGTGAAATCAGTGAAAAATAGAAGCGATACACGAATACAACAAACGCCGTACTCTCGTTTTTTAAATCTGCAGCACACTTGATTTATTGTAAAGCACGATATGAGCAGCTGTTAATGATGACCATTCATATAATAGTCGGCGTAATGCAATTATTGTTCGCCGCTTTTCGATGACGACGCAGTTTTGAAATAGATAACCTCTTTAGTACAAATAAGTAAATAAGTGAGTAATACGTCAATTTACGTAGCGCAAAAAATCCATAATTCACTGTTTAGGTTATTAAAAGAAAAATGTCTCGTCGTCCAAATTGTTGCAACATTTAAGCATGCGGAAAGATGAATGTTTTCTGTCTATTTACAAAAATTTATGCTAAGGTGATGCTAAAATGAAATTTCAAACTATGATATGGCCTACTGCTGGTGCATTGTGTTAAATAATTTAGATATAAATGATAATTTTAATTATTTGCTATGCGCAAAATGCTAATTGTTACTAATTAGCTTTGAACTTGTACCGATATTGATTTTAATCAGTGGAAACTTTTAGCAAAATAATTTTGTAAGCCTAATTAATTTACAAAATTTTATTGATCCCACGTGCTGACTGATACACGGATGTCTGGACTTGCTTGCATTTTTTAGTTTTTCTTGTTTAAGTTATCGTTATATTTATCCTTTTTAGTTTTTTTGTGATCTCAGGCCTTTATCGCTCGTACATATGTTTCTGGAATTTTTTTCTATTTTTTTACGTCGTGGTACTTTTTATTTTAACTTTTATTATTTTAGTTTTGTTTAAAATAGTTTTTTGTTTCTTTACTTTGTTTTTAGATAAACTAGCGGTTCGTTTGTCAGTTTCCCCGCTGCAAATTAGTCAATCGTTTCATGCGTAGCATTTTAAGTAAGTAAGTAAGTAAGTGTGTTTTGCGTCGATCAGGTATTCGAGACGTCGGCGGAGTGGCCCCACCTGGCGGCGATTGAACGAGAGCGACGACAGCGAGCTGCTCTGGCGTTCGAACAGTCTCTGAGAGGACGCGGTCTGGCACTGTCTCGGTCACAGACATCACGCGGTCGCACTCAGCAACAGCAGCAGCAGTTACGTCAGACAGGTCGGACAATCAATTTCGCAATACATAGAGTTTTAACCACACAGTGGATTCAAAATTTTACGTCTCGTGCGTTTAGGTTTAACATACAAATTTTTATCTCCGCCCAGTGTAAACGTAAGTGAACATTGGAAGCGCTTATGAGATTGGTCGTTCTGTCCGTCGTTGTATGTGTCCGTCGTTCCGTGTGTGTGTACTGTCATGTCTTTGAGGCGCCATATCTCCATAACGGTGCCAGATAGACTCATGGTCACAATGTAGTAGTAGTAGTTGTTATATTTAAATTACTTCACTTGGCGGAGATAGGCACTCTTACGAGCGTCTTCTAGTTTTTTTTTCTTTTTCGTTTCCTTTATCGTTCTTTTAACTTTTTTTTATTTTTTCACTTACTTACTTATGCTACTTACTTAGTTTTTTTATATATTTTTTTGTTTATTGTTTACCTTTTTATGTTAATCTTACTAGTTGTGGGACTTCGTTTATAAAATTACAGTTATTTTTGATGATTTTGCAATGCTCAACAGCGATCGGCCGAAAGAGCTCAAAAACTTCAAGCTGAAATAAAAAAAGAAAGAACAAGACATTAGCATTACGTGACAGACAGACGGACCACGCTGCGGAGACGCGTGTAGAAATACGAAGAGTCGCTTGCGTTCAAGAGCGTTTTCGATCAGAATTGGCATGGATTAGATTTATCTATGGACTGGATTGCACCAGATTCGGTTGTATTGCATTGGGTCAGAAAAAATTTGCCATCGTTTGTAATGGTATTTTGCGCAATAGCAATGAGTAAAAGTATGAAATGTGCAGCTCTGTTAAACTGACATAGTTTATATTTAATTTAATTACACACTTGGCATATTTTGAATGACATTTGACCTTTCGTATCTGTTGTTGGGTTTGGGTAATGCTTGTGATGCTAGTCGGTGGTGTTGCGACGCTTTGATGCTGTGATTGCGAGCAGCTAGTAAATGAATAATTTTTAGCAAAATTAAATGGTTGAAATAGACATATGGATTGGATTGGATTAGATTTAGAAACTTAGACCCGTCATGACCAACTCTGTTTTTGCTTAATAGTAATGATGCTGACTTATCAGGTCGGCTACACGCCAGTGACGAGGTGCTAGCAGCAGACAGCGTGGAACAGGATTGTCACGTGACCGGCGGCGGTGAAGAGAAACAGCGCAGAATGTTTCGACATCGCTCTGATCCGTCACGACGCAGCGCGCCCCCTGACGTCAGGGATCCGCCCCCAGAAGGTAATCGGCTTTTTACTTCCAGTTTTCAATTTTTTGCCGTCATCTTTTTACCATAGTAGCCAGTGGCGTTTTGGTAGGAAGGGCGGGTAAAACGCCGAATATCTCAGGAATAAATTATATTTTTGTCAGAAAATTTTAGTCCATGAATACAAAATCTGCAGGTCTACAAAGCTTAAAAGCCTCTCCCCCATTTGGGGAACATACGGGATCGAGCTGAATTGATATTCGAACATCCGTGTCTCGATCGGCTGTCCGATTTTTTTTACATTGGTAAACTTATTTTTGTCTGTAGGCCTACTGTCATCTGTAGGTTTATATATAGGCTACAACTTCTTTTATCATATCTTTTCCAGCGCGTCGACAAAAGAAGGAAGTGTAGTGTCCGCACAAATGTATGCTGCAAATTTTCTCACACAAAAAATAGCAAATTTCTAATGCGGCGTTATTTTTCATTGAAACTTTCGCCTAAATTACTAAATTTGCCTAAATTGTCACGTTGCGTTTCGTTTAAGCAGAGCACATCTTTGCAGATGTAGTAGATAAGCTGAAGCAGCAGGCGGTAAAGAGCGTTCGTTGTAGCCTGGTATATTGCCCAGTAATCCAGTCTGATTAATGCCTCGACCGTCCTTGCAACAAAGGAGATACTTCAGCTTCAGTGAAATTAATTCACATCTTCTTAAAACTTAGGCTGCAGGCTGCTAAGTCTGCGCCCAGCGAAGCTGATTAATTGGAGATATATTGTCGATTTCAAGCGTCGCTGGTTACCGTGTCAACAGATACGCATCGTGCTGCAGCCACCCAAATTCCACTTCATCGATTTGTGCGCGACTTGTTGCTTGAAATGTAAATCTGTTGTAATCCTTCGATTTCACTGGCAACTTTGAAAGTTTACTGAAAGCATTATTTTATTCTCGGTGTAATAGTTAACACAGAATATTAAATGCTTTCTTAACTATATAATAGTAAATAAAATGTCTTTTTACCTATTTGTTCATTTACTTACTTTATATAAGCAATTGCATTCGAGAAAATGCTTTAGAGCTGTACCTCATAGCAATGATGATTTATTTTTATTTAGCAACTTTAACTGCACAAAATTTCTGTACTTTTTCGACGTTTTCACTAAAGCGTGAAAATTTTAGTGTTTCCAGTCGTCCCTAAAAACCTTTATTCTTAAAACTGTTATTGGACACGTCAAAATATCAACGCAGTTTTTGTTTCTTTTAGAGTTAACTGGAACAAAACTATTTGCGTTTAATTGTTGTTTAATATTACACGGCATAAAGTAAAAACTTAACTAAATAAAAAAGTCCATCTCTACATTTTTTGCTCGACTTTAAGTAAAAGCCCAATATTTTTTGTCGTAGTTTTTAGTAAGTAAGTAGGTAAAACGCGAAATTTAGATGATGCATAATGTTAAATAAATTCTTTGATGCGCAAACAGAGCGTTAAATGCGACCGTTTAGAGCTAACGTTTATTGTGTTAATTGTTTCAGCAGTATCGTCGTTCGACAAGGTAGCCGCTCGTCTGGCGTTCAGGCGCAGGTCTATCAGTGAGAATACGTACGACCGTTTTCCACCGCAGCTACTTCGCCACAACGTCGATGACGAAGCTTGCACGAGCTTTGCCGAGGACCCTTCCAAGCGAGCCGTCGGCGTGGTGTGCTCCAACGAGGACCTGAAGGCGATTGTACACCGGCACAAGAGGCGACAGAGTCCGACCGCCTCGAAGGACCGACAAGTGTGGCCAAAACATAACCATTACTTTGCGTGACCAAAAGACCAACAATTGTGGTCGCCGGAATATGTCCGAACGTTCCACAAGTGTAGCCGAAACATCGTCACGACGGTTTCGCATAACCGACAGATCGACGAGTATAGCCGAATAACCGCTGCACGTGTTCTGAAAACTGACGATTGTGACCGAATAACCGCCAGCGTTTGGTGTTGCAGACAACCCGATAAATGTGACCACCGGAAATAGAGGCGACAGAGTCCGACGGAGTTCCCTAGCTGTGCGGTGTCAGGGCTAGTCTCCCCGGGGACTGACGACTCAGTGGATAGGCCGCTGTCGTTCCTTGCCTCCACACCGGCCGACCGTGTCGCTGCGTCGACGGTCGAACCAGGCACACCGATAGCTCCTTCAACCCTGACGATGTCCTCCGTCGAAGCGTTGTCGCTGGTGTCTACGGCCGATACTGCTGCTGCAGGGGTTTCTGGACCGGCCACCGTTGGTACCGTCTTGGCGGGGTTCACGCCGACCGTCGCCAGCATCACGGAGCAGAACAGCCTTGAGATACTGGAATGCGACAGCATTGCCGAAACACCGCCACCGAGCGCCGTGGCCAAGCCGCGGTCAACCGTTCCAGACGTGGTGTAGGATGAGCACGTACAAACAGTGTCAGACATTTCCAGACGGTTTCAGACAGTTCTAGACAGTTTTAATCAGTTACAGCCAGGTCCAAATAGTTTCAGACAATTCAAGCCAGTTGCAAACAGTTCCAGACCATTTTAAACGGTTCTAAAGAGGCCCTGCCAGCTCCAGACAGTTCCAGACATGCTGTACAACAGCCGGACAAGTCTGGACAATTTCAAAGATTTTCAGACGTGGTGTACGATGAACACGGCCAAACGTGGGACGTCTACGGCGCCGAGTTCGACCCGCTGATCCTGGGCCAGGCGATACAGTCCTACCTCGAGAAGATCATGGCCAGAAAGATTCAGGCGGCTGCGGCAGGAAAAGAGCGTCGGCCGGCGATGGAGAAGTTAAACGTGGAAGAGACTGGATCCATCGATGACGTCGGTCGAGATGGGTCAAGGCCAAGACCGAGGGATCGAGGCCTCAGCTTTGTCATGCGGTATCTGTGTAGCAGCCTCTGGCGACAAGGACGAACGTCGCGATGATTAGTTGTCTACGCTATCAGCCTCCGCAACATTGGGCATCCGCATCATCATTATCATCTTGAGAAACAGACTGGAGATGATGACTGAAACCATTCGCTCTAAATGTAATCTTGCGGAATATTTTTTTCTGTCGCAAAATTTTGAATAAAAATGCAAAATATGGGGCTGAAAGTCACCCATTTCAAGAGAATTTAAAAACAAAATTTAAATCTTGAGCATTTTCATCTTTTTGTCGGACATTTGCAGCTGTCTATCAGAAAATTGCGATTTCGTGCTTCCTACTTTTTTAACCGACGACGCCGCTGATTCGCAGCGGACAAATATACGAAAATGAAGCCTTGGTTTCACGCAGTAAACACTGAATAACACTATAGGGTGTTTTGCAAATTTGTGTTTTGTTTTATGTCGTGATCACGTCTGTAACATTTTCAATAATGTTTTACACTCACAGCAGTTTTGCACATTTTATATTTTAGACGTGGTTAAATGCAGCCAGAATCGCAAGACATGTCCAAAACATTTGTTTTATGTAAAACTAACACAAAGCAGCAACTGGTGTTTAAAAAGCTAACATTTATGTACACTATTCGTTGGCATATTGTGATAATTGCAGTGGAAACAATTTTGTGTTGTGGTCGCCGGTATTGTGGTACGTCTTGTGTGGTTGTTATCATTATACAGTATATCGGTACTGTATACCAACAGACAGTGGATAATAAACTAAGCTCTATAGATTCAACAAAACAATTACTTTTTTGTCATCGTTGACAGATATTAATTTTGTTTTGTTGACTTGCGAAACGTCAAAAAATACAAGTTGTAAGTTGAGGACTTTATAAATTTGTGTAGCAAGATCCTGTAAATAATGACATTATTTATGGCTCTTCCCACAGCCTAATAATTGTTCTAAACATTACCTTTGTAATGGAACAGATTACTATTATTATTGTTTAATAACGGAAACATCAGCTGATAACCGTATATTTTGTAACTTAATAATTATATATTTTTTGTAGCAAAGTAGTTAGTGCATTTATACGGATTCAAATTCATATATGATTCCTTTATTTCAATTGTTATAGGTGTACGGCCATAGCAATGGACAGACCTTTGTCTAGACCTCTCCGCATTGCAAAATGAACGCTGACCACGATAGGCCTACGATGTGCATTGAAAAGTGTGAAATTTCTGCTGCCAGGGCAATTTGCAGCTAACATCAATCTAATTATTTTCGTATAGTAAACGGTTTGATGTTGTGTTGTATTCATTGTTCGCCTTTAGTCTGCTTTGCACGTGCTGCTTTTGTTTTGTTGAACAACTGAAAGTGAACAGCGTTATGATATCGATATAATGATGTTATGATATTATAATTATGACTTTATTGCTGTTCGTTTATGGTGTGCGAATTATATTGTTACATGAAAGTGTTCGTTGATTTTACGTGTTTTTTTGAAATTGCTAACGTAAAACGTTTTATCAACGGCGATCTCTTTAGCCTGAACATTCAGCAGAGTAGCAGAAAACATTTCAGTACACATCTTTTCTTTTCATACAACACTCGGCGTGATCGAAGTCGAGTAGGAAAGCTTTAACGCCAACCAACAGAAATCTGGGGCATCGCGCGGTGAAAAAGCACGCATTTCAGAACGAAACCGCGATATGGGTAAAAAAACGAAAAACCCCTATTTTCTCGTAACTGATAAATTATGTTCCACATATTTTGACACGTTTGGTAAACACTTGGGCAGGGCTACAAAACCTCCGAAATTTGTGGGCCAAAGTTCAAAAACGGCGGAGATATAACCTGGTGGAACAAAAAACCGAAAACCCTCACTTTCTCGAAACTGATGAACTTTGGTCCACACATTTGAACACTTTTGGAAAGCCCTCGCAAGACCCCAGAAATTTGTATGCCAAAGTTAAAAAACGGCTTAGATATGGCGAAGAAGTGAAAAACGGAAAACCCCGCTTTCTCGAAACTGATGAACATTGGTCCACATATTTTAACATTTTTGGAAAGCCTTCGGGCAGGGTTACAAGACTCCAGAAACTTGTGGGCCAAAGTTCAAAAACGGCAGAGATATAGCGATAAATGTCGAAAAGTAGGGTTAAGTTTGTCGGGGATATATTCCGTACCCGGGCCAAAATTTCGAAATCTAAACCCTAGTCAGCAGAAAAAGATGCATACCGATATGTGAACATTGTGTGAAAATTTCACGTCGATCGACAAAGACAAGCTTAAGTTACAGGCCAGCGAAATTTTAACGCAATGCAATGGCTGGCCGAATGGACTTAGCATATTTTCGCGAAAAATGCTATTTTCTACAGTAGCTGGCTACACTCCTGCAAAATTTCATTAATCAAACTCAAACGGCAGCTGAGTAGTGTTTGTGCAAAAATCCAAGATGGCGGTCGCCGCCATTTTGAATTATTATTTTGTAACACCGAGCCATCCACGAAGCCCGTTTGCGGTCTTAAACTTGCCCTTTAAATTTTTTGCGTTGATCGAGTTTATACTTTTCGAGATTTGAAAATTTCGCAAATTTGTCTTAAAATGCCTATTCAGGCCCCCAAAAATCATGTTTTGGGAAGTTTTAACCCCTAAGCTTTACCTTTTATTATCGAGACCCCCACAAAGCACTTTCTTGCGCAGAAACACGTTTTTGAGCCCTCATTGGTCGTGATCGGTCTTACGGTGTGATGTGGACGTGAGGCGAAAAGTACAAAAAAGAAAGAACCAAAAGTAAGCCAAAATTCGCCATTATCGCATACCCCATTTCCGTCGTTTAACATCAACCAAATTTCGCATGCGGGGTCAAATCCCGGATATCTTTTTTGGTTTCTAGTTTTAGAAAGATTGGTTGAAAAATGTGGGAGCTGTGGGGGGTCGAATTTTTGGCTTTCCCATTGACCTGGCACATCGCTTATACAGCTGCTTGTGGCTACCGCACAAGCCGTGATAACGTGCGTATGTAAGCGAATACGGCAAATAAGTTACTTTGCGACGAATACAATATAGTAGCCGAACACACGCAATAAAAAGCAAGCCATCAATAGACAATAGGTCAGAAATTGCATCAAATCAAGTGTTTTTATGCAAATGTCAGCTTAGGCAGGCTACATGCGGGTAGCCATAAATTAAACACTAAACAACAAGTACTCGTAAACGAAAACGACTACTTACATGTACCTACGCAATAGTCAAATAAAATGGAAGCCTCTATAAGCTGTTGACACCTCAACAACTGTCATATTGGACGCTTTTGTGAGTAAACGTGTATAAGTTTCTAACACTGCAAATATCCTGGTAAGAACACATAAACAGCAGCTGCAATTTTGTGCCAAAATCATAAACACATAGCAATAATTTACAAACTAAACAACAAAATAATAAACAGCTGGGCCTATAAAACGCGCAGTAAAATAATCGGAAAACATACAAAAAGTTAGTATAACATAGGTAACACAGTTATCGTTCATGTTAAGCAACATTAGTTGTCTGACGAATTTGTGTTGCGGTTATAAGCACAGCAGACAATGTTTAATTTATTAAGAGTATGCCTACACATAACGCACAGCTGAAAAAAATTAAATTAAAAATTAAACATCACGTTAATCGTCAAATTTTCGACTTGAGTAAAGTAACTATAAACGCATTATGAAGTACTCGTATGTACAATGACAAGCATCTTATACCCTACTTAAAACCAATTTTTTCGAAAAACGTTATTAGACGAAAAAACACTTACTACCTACTAGATATACCGTTAAGTTGGATTTTGCTGTTAGCTGACTAACAGTTATAGTAGTAGGCGCAGCGCAAGCAGCAGGATATTTCTGTGGCGCACAAAATGAGTCCCCACTGTGCGCCTAATAAGGAACGTCGACAGCAACAGCAAGGCTTGGTGAAACATTCTCGCGGGACCCTTGATGAGGAGATGTCTAGGGAAAAATTTAAAAATTGTGTTTCTAATAGCACATTCTGGTGTACTTGATATTTTTAAGCGACGGCGGGGCCACAAGCGTCGCGGGGCACGGGGTCGGGAAAAACTCCCCCTTTTCCCTCCCCTCTTGACGAACCTGCGCCTAACTTACAAAGCTGTTAAAACAAGCTTTTTTCTTGTTCAGTGGCCACTGTTAGTTTCAAATAAAGTTAACGATTAGTCGTTAATTTTTGTACATTTAACTATCAACATTTTCAATCGTTAGCACTTTTACTAAAACCAGCTTAAATTGCACGAATTTGTGCAGATTCGATTCACAGCGGGCGAATAAACGCACACGCTCGAAGAACACTCTCTTTGAGCCTATCACGATGCTACGCTGTCGTCGTCTCCGGGGACGCTGTACACAACAGACACAGATCACACGCTGATTAGTTAATGCGGTGTAGCTCAACGATGGCGAATCAACGAAGTTGCTTTAAGGCGCGTAGCCTACAGAACGATGTATCTGAACTGAACTGGACTGGCAAAAAAGACATTTTCAGCACATGCTGTAATAAAGATGATGTAAGGTGACATGATTACCTTTTTTGAGAAACAGTAATTGCCAGTCGTATTTGTCGCTATTATTATCTGAGGTGTCGCATGCACGACCCAGTATGATTTTATTGTTGAAAACGGCCAAACTACGACTCCTGCAGTTCGCATAGTAGTGTAGCAACAGTTTTAATGTAACACGGACAAAACTACAGTCGCTCACGTCAGGCTTTTTTACGATGTGCGTGCCAAAATTAGTAACATCGGCCAACATTTTACGGGGGTATAAAAATGATATTTTAAGACACGGTGTGTAAACACTACTGACTGGTTGTTGCGGTTTCTGCAGCTGCAGTACTTTCTTGCGTTTGTTGAGTTGCGGCAGCTGTTGTATTTTATCCAAAGAACGAACAAACACGACAAACAAACTACCTTAACAGAATGCGTCAAAATTGTTTTTCAAGTTAATCACTCAACCAATTACTTATTTGATTGAAACAACGTGAGTTCATATAGGCCTACACGGAACACACAAAACCATAAGAACTATACTAAACATTGTTAAAATAATAAAACAAAATAGCGAAAATTAATATTATACCAAATAGGCAGTAGTTGCCTTTTTTTCCTAAATTTTGGGTTGCCGCAAAAATTTTCTAACATTTTTTTTATTTGTCGAAAAAAAAAATTTGCGACAATAAATGCAAAATTTCGTCTGAAAACCACCATTTTTAAATAATGTGTGGGCAAAACTTAAACTTTGAGCGCTCATAATTTTTTTGTCAGATGATTGCAGATGTCTCTCAGAAGTTGCAACTTGCTGCTGCGCTAAGATTTTTAACGAACGAAACCGTTGCCCAGACCCATATCTTTACACAACTGTGCATAGACAAGTAAAATTTAATAACCAGCTGACAAAAATAATGGACAACACTTATAACACTACCGGATCACTGCTAAACAAACATTTATAATAACACACAACTGTATCAAAGCTACAGACAAATTCGAGTCTAGATAGCACAACATTTTAAAGTTTTGTGCCGCAAAAAATACGCAGTAGGTCCTAAACTGTCTAACTTTGATTTACTGAAAACATTTGGTGTTTTTTGCAATAATCTTAACTGTTACAAGAGTGTTTCGCAAAAATTTTACATCTTTTATTAAAACAATAAGCCAGACAATGAATGGTATCAGTGGCATCGTGGTAAACGGAAGAGGTAAATTCCCCAAATTTTTGGCCCGCCAGAAAATGTCACACTTTATGGAGGACAGATGGGGCAAAATAAAATAAACTTTTGAGCGCTATGACTACAACGGCCCACAAATTTTTACCTTGTGTCTTACAATTATGCTTATAGCAACTACTACTTTAACGAAAATAATTATTAAAACTGTGTACGCATAACGTATACAGACCGGTTGTTACGTCTGCAGTAGTTGCAGGACTTTGGGTTTCTTGTGTTGCAGCAACTGCTTTATAATTGTCAAACAACAAACAAAACAAAATACGTCAAAACGCGTCCAACTTCTTCTTAAAGGTGTTCAAAAGGGCAGAAAAAATAAAAATAAAAAAAACGAAACAAAATGAAATAAACTAAATTAAAACTAAATAAGCAGTTGCTAGGAACGTATATGTGTGCTCTATTAGTGTTCTTACATTACATTGGTTTTTTTTAGCTATCTTACTTAATTTTTTACTTAATCTTATTGTTGAAAACGGCCAAACTACGACTCCTGCAGTTCGCATAGTAGTGTAGCAACAGTTTTAATGTGACATGGACAAAACTACAGTCGCTCACGTCAGGCTTTTTTACGATGTGCGTGCCAAAAATTAGTAACATCGGCCAACATTTTACGGGAGTATAAAAATGATATTTTAAGACACGGTGTGTAAACACTACTGACCGGTTGTTGCGGTTTCTGCAGCTGCAGTACTTTCTTGCGTTTGTTGAGTTGCGGCAGCTGTTGTATTTTATCCAAAGAACGAACAAACACGACAAACAAACTACCTTAACAGAATGCGTCAAAATTGT
>Ga0209367_1000615_pt1 | contig 37477 bp, 19 predicted proteins | sample WorMetLIZISLAND2_FD_187412 | JGI IMG/M metagenome (GOLD analysis project Ga0209367, IMG submission 187412) | Marine gutless worms symbiont microbial communities from Max Planck institute for Marine Microbiology, Germany - Olavius geniculatus... ...
GTTTATACACTTGTTAACGGCAACATTTTAAGACTTGCACATCGAAAACAGCAAAAATTACAAAAGGTGATATTGCCCGCATCACACTGACTGTGTGTCAATGTGCTGCTGAATAATATCACCTTTTGTAATTTTTGCTGTTTTCGATGTGCAATTCTTAAAATGTTGCCGTTAACAAGTGTATAAACTAATGTTTTGTACATTTATACACAAGTAATGGCGGCTAATGTAAAAAAGTTTACTTACTACTTTACTGATGTAGTTGTATCGATTTGTTTACTAATGTGAGTCATACCTATTATAAGTGTTTTTGTTTATTAATTGTGAGTCAATGTTGTATGAAATACGTTTTTCATGACAATGTATGTGAAATCCGATATAGCATGTTATGTTATATGTAACGCACTTAATTTTGGGCGCCGGTCAATGACAGGATACCTCGATTTAAGCAAGTTAACGTACCTTAACAGACTTGTGACTGTACGAGGGGCGTTCAAAAAGTTTTGCTCGTCGAATATGTTAGACTGAAAAACTTTTAAATATCTGTACACCAATAAAACGCTCATTTCTCCGGAACTCATGTGAGCTTAAAGCGGATATAACGTCATTGTAACATATGATGTCATAAGGCGTTTTATATCGGTCCCTCGAGCGAGGCTTCCAGCTTTCTACCACAGACTTGAGTCGTTCATTGTTTGGACAGTGGACACCACAGTAGAAATTTTTCAAATTTAAAAAAAGATAATAGTTACTGTAAGTCAAGGCTCGGTACAATTACACTAATTTAGACCAGCTTCATATTGCATCAGTAAACTCTACTCGTCGAGTGCTACAAAAGATATCATTACACTACCGTTCAATTCTTTCCACAAGTAGCAGAAAAACACTTTGAAGTACCAATCTCACTTGCTATTATAGCGACCACCGAAAAAAACATTAACACATCAACATTGCATCATTGCCAAAAAACGTAGAATAGCTAAACGTCAAAGTCGTGAACTTGAACATAAAGTAAGTAAGTAAGTAAGGCATTCCAAAAAGAAAATGTTTGCTGCAGAAATAAATTCAAAATAAAGTCAAATTCAAAAATAAATTAAAATAAATTGAATTAAAAAAAAAAAAAAAAAAATAAAAAAAAAAAAAAAAATGTAAAATGGGGTCAAAATTTAAAATAAAATAAAACTCAAAATATAATAAATATAGTAAAATATAATAAAATTTAAAATAAAATAACATAAGGTATGTACAGTTTTTGCATGGCTGGCTTAGATTTTGGCTATTAAATATTTATAATCGCAAAGGAGAAATCCACAAACGTACTTGTTAGGGCTAGAACTTTATTACAGCTACTGAATGAACGGAAATAATCGTTGTAAACTTACTTCGTGGTAACGAAGGTACAGAGTGGTACAGAGGACTACTTTATTTATGTTTGGGTTTAAAATAAACATTTTTTCAGTCGTTTAAATCACTAATTAATTAAGAACAACACATATTTCAAAGTAAATTCGCATCATTTTGCAATTTTACAAACGTCACTGAACAACGTAAGCAAACAGTCACGTGCACTAAGCGCAACATAGTGTCAGTCAGTTGTTAATGGTTGTGTTTTTTGGCTTTCTGTAAAGTTTCGGTGATTTGTTGCGGTCTGCATGTAGATCTTTCCAGAACGGTCGTAAAAAAGAACGCGAGAAACTAGAAACAAGTGTAGCCACGCCCACAATTTGAATTGCTTACATTGACTAAACAAGTGCTTTCTGCCTAACAAAATAATCCTCAACAAACAAAAGTGCCAGCTAACAAGCCTATAAATGCGCAAAACTAAATTGATCGGTACATAAGTACATAATACGCAAAACAGTCAAACTGAGTCATTTGTAAACAATGCGTTTGATTGGCTTACGCAGTGTGACGCAACTTGCTCCTCCCATGCTGCACCAGCTTTACACACTTCTGATCCGGAATGTTTTTAGATCGACACGAGCCTTTCCAGAATGATTAAAAAACACAAAGCTTTCGTTCCAGAAACAACAAAGAACAACTTGGAACAGCCCAGACCTGGTCAGACCTTCAAAAAACACAACCAATGTCAGTGTGAATGTTTCGAATTAAGGTTAGGGATATGGTTAGGGACAGGCTTGGGGTTAGGGATAGCCTTAAGGGGATGTCAGACGAACGACAAAGTCGGCCGACTTTTGTGGGCATGGTTTAGTTGCCCAACAAAATCGGCCGACAAAATCGGCCAACAAAATCGGTGAACCACCGCCGATATTTTCATCTGCTACTTCGTACGATATCAGCTAGCACAATAGCTGAATGCAGATCGCAAAATAATACTTGCATCACTTTTTCTGCATCCAATGAACGAAAATAAATATCAAACACAATAAATAACTAAAATAAATATTCATCTTCCGTTGTAAACAATCACCATGGCAACATAAACAAAATTTGTTGTCCGATATTCAAAAAGTTGGCCGACAAAATCGTCGAAGATAGAACATGTTCTATCTTGGCCGACAAAATCAGGCGATTTTGTCGGCTGACAAAATCGAGTGATTTTTGAATGACACACGACAGATTTTTGTCCGGCGATTATGTCGGCAGATAAAATCGGCCGATTTTGTCGTTCGTTTGACATCCCCTTTAGTATTCATGTGAAGAAAAAAACTAGTGATCAGTCTTTCTTTAAGGCACATGCAGAACTATTTATATATTTTATGTAGATAAAGTGTAAACAAAAATGTCTATCACCTAGCAGATTAAATTATTTGAACAAAGTTTTGAAAGTTAACGAAAGTGAATAATTTTAAACTAAACGAGTGGTTCACTATCTAAAGATCAAAATTAATCGTAAAGATCCATTCTGTGTCTGCTGAGGTACGTTAAATTGCTTAAATCGAGGTATCCTATTGTGGACCGGCGCCTAATTATGAAGAACTGCATCACATTTTATATGAGCTAAGTCTCGGGCATATTCAGTCTATTCGCAATAACAGCGAATGCATATGGATCTGGATCAGAGATACATGCGGACTGCCGACACGTCAGTCCGCAGACGCAGATTCGCAGGATTTTTTGCGAACGCGGACTGATGCGGACAAGGACGAACGCGGATCCTGTTCTGTGACAAGTGTATTTTTTCCTGATTAAAGTTACAAACAGAAAGAAGTGATGTGTGTTGAAATGTGCATAGCACGGTAGCACCGGAACTGGTAAATTATAATCTGTTATAGGCCTAGTCATATAGGCCTGTCTTATGTACTAATGACTAGAGGCTTTGAGTGTGGATGCGGACTGATGCAGGTCCAATATCTCTTGTTGTGGATGCAGACTGACAGCAGATTCTTGATCCAAATCTGTGGACTGATGCGGACTCAAATTTCATCATCTACACATCTCTGATCTAGATCTGGATAGTTAATCGGCAGGGCCCCAGAACTGGGGCATCACACTGATGGGAGTAAAGAATGACAGATACACATATAGTCAAGCACAACATACTATTTGCAGACGTTGTACAATTATACTGGCTTTTTATCGAATGGCAAATCAGGTTAGAGCTTGCTTCTTCTACCTATAAAGCTATACATACCGGTAACCCGCCTTATTTTTCTGATCTTCTACATCATCACAAGTCTATAAGGTTCACAGGCTCGTCTTTTTGCCATCTACTCGATGTTCCACGTCATAACTTGTTTTTTGGTTCCCGTGCATTTGGAGTTCCCACACCACAGGTATATAACTCCGTTCCTCTTCATATCCATCAAGCTCAAACACTCACCTCTTTCATACGTTATCTTAAAACTTAATATTTTCAGTCTGCTTATCTTGCCCTCTAGCGCTCCTCTTCAGTGTGCCCTGATTCTCTTTTGAGATTTTGGCGCTATATAAATTAGTTCTTACTTGCTTACATTTTGGGACTTATTCTATGCCTTCTGAAACTGTAACATAATCCCATAGCTGAATTATAGGGCAAAATTGAGCAGTATGCACTGAGTTTTTCATGTCGTTTTCAGGCAAAATATTGTAATTTTTTGGTAAATAGTGGCAGTATTTTCTCTGTTTGCACCCTTTAAATTGCTGTACACTTTTAGCTGTGACGTGTAGACGGAAAAAGTTGCCAGATAATTTTTTGTGTCATACCCCTGCATGGTGGTCAGTGATGAGTTACTTTTCTACATTAATTACTTTTATGCAGTGCTAATGTTGCATTTTTTGTATGTACAGTAAGTTGTATGATGTGTGTTAATTTGTAGCGGAATGGACACATTTTATGCCCAAGCTTGCTCAGTGAGCAAAGTCTTAATGAACTGGATCTAAAATGAAGAAACGTTTGTTGCATTAAACAGTGGACATACTAGGTAATTTAGGAAATAAATGAGTCTGGATGGCTGTGGCAAAGTTGTCTACTCAGGATCGCAAAGACTTGGAGAAGTATCTGCGCTACTTTGTGTACAAAAGTGCACAGATTATTGTGCATTCACGTCTCGGCGAGCGCGTTAGTTTGCCTTCGAAGCAGTTTGCTACCGGTGCCGACTGGTTCAACTTGACTGTACACGATGATACGGATGTACTGTCCAAAGTAAGGCGGGTTTACCCCGGTGCTGGTGGTGGGCTGGCTGGTGGAGATGTCGTATGTGTTGAAACATTGCTGCAGGCTATGACTGGTAGTGCTATGCTGCTGGAGACATGGATGGTAAGATTGGTCGCACCTTGCGACAGCACAGCTCGTGTGTCGTTCACCGTCTACAGTCGTATCGGCATACTGCTGAAGTCGTTGCTGATTGCCAGCCGATCAGTACCAGCATATCGGTTATCGCGCCAGTGCTCTTCTAAGGCCTGTGATTATAGCATTTACTATCGTATATATGTTGGTGAACCTGTGCTTGATCTTGGTCCAACATTTTGCAGCCAAACAGTTGGACTGGTCCCATCTCCAGTTGGAACCGTCCATCTGTCGGTTGTTTATCGAACGCAGCCGGCGCTTGAACTGAGTGTTGCATCGACTAAAGATTTAGAGCTGCGCGATGACCACTTCTGTGTCGACAAGTCGTCAGTAGCCACAGGGATAGCTTCGTCTGGCTGGCATGCCATCAGCAGGTGGCAGCAGTCTGCAGAAGCTGAAACTGTGGATCGTGAGCTTCTTTCAACTAGTCCCCCAGATCACAACCGAATGGTTTCAATACCGTTCGATCTGAATCAGATTGCTGAAGGCGAGTGTGGTGCCTGGGGCGACAGTAAACCAAGGACTGCTGCATTTGCATCGGCAGCAGACAGACCCACGCCACAGCACCTTGATTCTGACATTAGTGCAGTCGTTCCATTCGGTCAGCTACTGGAACAAGATGTTGTGCGAAAGACGGAGAAACATTCCACAGAAAAAGTACCCGATAAAGGTGTGAAAACGGCAGGTGGGACTGAAGCGATGACGTTGACAAGTGCAGAGAGCGGTGTGCTTGATCGCAGCAAACATGATGTCACTGCATTGGACATTGCTGCTCGTGCGTTAAATACACCATTTGCCGGCAGCACTGATGCGGCTGGCAAGGAAGAGCAAGAGGGTGATCTGGGAAGATTTTATCGTGAATGTCAGTCTGCTCCATCACTAAGCATGTTTCAGCAGCCATCAGCCGATGTCCGGCAACTTCTTAACTCCATTACCGACCAACTGGCGCAGTTTGAGGCAAATGCAGAAGAGTTCGACGAGTTTGTGAACTCATTCCAGGAAACTTGAGTGTATTAATTTTGGCCACGTTGGTTTTCGATCACATGTGGCTTCATTTTATCATATTGGTCTGATCTCATTCGTTTGCACATTCAGTATTTATGTAAGGAGCTCATTTAATTTAACATTCTGTATATAGTTAGTTCCATGACTGATGAATGATGGGGTAAACCAAATGTGTACTGAAATGTCTGTATTTTGCATTGTCTTATAAATCTCTGTGAAGTATTGTTCTTGAATTACTGTGAAATTCTCATTATTGATTAGTCAACAGGAGTTTTGTATATAAACATATTATTATATCTGATCGATTTGTTTGCGGGGCATGTTATGGATGAACAAATCTTTATGTTTATGAATGCTAATGCTGATTTGATTTAACACACAATTTTTATGCAGAATTTTGCGTAAAAATATTCTTACAATTTTTTATTAATATTGTTCTGTGAAGTTCATCGTTAATGTATCATGCAAATTTAAATGCACTTTTTTGTGTGTAATTTCTTCCGTACTTAGACCCTGGTTATTGTGATTAGTGGCTAGTACATCAGACCAGATGCTGATTCCGTTCATAGATATACATTGCTGCAAATTGGATGTAACATTATACACGATGTTTCATGTTTCATGTTTCGTTTTTCTCATAATTCACTCAAATGATCATCAATTTACACAAAATTTTTACCAGTTGTAGCTGAAGAAATACTAATTCAAAATATTGCAACAAAATATGGCAGTTGATTAAATGTTCTTTGTTAGTCGCGACGTAATGCTGACGTTATAATGTGTCATGGGTACGCGCTTGATAGCCTCAACTGGTACTGTCAGTTGCTACCCTGCTTCAATGGTGAACTTAATCTGGTTCGCTAATGAAAAATGTTTATTGTGTCAGCACTAAGCAACATGGGGACATGAAATCAAACATCTTGCGATCCAAAAAACGCAACCATTTTGCAAGCTTGGTGTGCTAGTACATTGTCTTGCTCGAACATGTGAAATTCCAACTATCCCCACAGACACGTAAATGTGATTGCTTTGCACGTTTTTGTGGCTGCAACTGTAGAACTTCAAAAATTTGTCATCAGCGAACAAAATTTTTCACCATCAGAGCAGGATAGCGATAGACAGCACAAGCGTTGATTGTGGAAATGTGTCTTTACATTACCTCATACCTCACTTATGATTGCCAGTCAAATTTTATTGTTCTTTCTGTGTAGTTTGCTGGGTGCAAACCTTTACATGTTGAGTGTAAAGATAATGTATGGGTGTGGAAGATATGGAACAATGGCATTGTGACAGGGCTGATTGCGAGGCAATTGCCACCCTAAGTTTTGTGCTATCAGAAAATCTTCTTCCCCGTTTTGGGGAAATTTGTGGGCAAAATTAAAATTTTGAGCAGCCATTGGAAAATTGATCTTATTGGGAACAAATAGAGAATGACAGTTAACCAGCGAAGAAGAAGAAGAAGAAGATTTGCACAGACAGCTAGGTCCTTTGCAAGGAAGCTTATTCCCTTTTGGCACTTTGAGCCGGTGAGGGCTAATTAAGCTAGCTTACAACTCAAGTCAGCCTGCTCTAATTAACAGTCAGTGCCTTTAACTGACTGGGCCAGTATACCAGCAGTTCTGGCCACAGGGCTTACTGTTACGCAGAACTAGTCGTTTCTTCTCTCGTGATGGTCGTAATCATCACCAGTACTCATTTTACTATCCCACAGAGGGTAGAAGGCTGAGTTGATCTAGTTGGCTGGCTTTGTACCGAGATGGTTTACCTGCCTGTAGACAGTCACCCATTCAAGTACTAACCGGGCTCTCCATGGAGTAACTTTGTTGATTTGACTCAACACATTACTGCTACATCACATCGCCATAACTAACCAGGCAACTGTCTGACCCAGATTTATTTTAAAATGGCCATTAAAATGGTTTTATGTTGGAGAGTGTGTGCATGTGTTTGCAAGGTGCACTTCAGCTGCTTTTACAGGTGCGACACAAACAGTAGCTTCTTAAAGTTTTTTGCTGTTTTCTAAGCAAGCGTTTGGAATTTTAATTTGAAATTTTAAAGGTACATTGATTGAATATTTCTACATCTAACTGCCAAGTAAAATTTGATTGTGTTAAAAAATTGTAAAGTTATACACTTTAACACGACTGCCTACCGATTTTTCAGCGGTTCAAGCTAAAAATACTATTTAATTTTCAAAAACCAGTTACCACGTTATTCCCAATGACGTCACAATGATGTTTTGATAAACAGTAATTTATTTTGTTTATGAATTATCACTAAATTATCGTTCTTTTAAAGCAATCGTCGGCTGCCCACCGAATTCATCTTCCAGCAGGACGGCGCGCCAGCATGCACAGCGCGCAGCGCACGGAATGGACTCAGAGCCAACTGTCCAGATATCGTCACAAAAGACCAGTGGCCTCCAAATTCGCCGAATATAAACTCAGTCGACTATCACGTGTGGGGTGCAATGTTGGAGGCTTACTGCAAGCTAAAAACAAAGCCAGAAACAATCGCCGAAGTCAAGTAAGCGCTTCAGGTTATCTAGGGCAACCTGCCTCAAGGCCCAATCGACAAGGCTGTGAAAGACATCAAATTAAGTGACTAAAGACTTGTTTTGGAGCTTGGAGCTGGAGGGGAACACTTTGAACATTCACAGTGACAGTGGAATTCTGTCATCTGATTATTAGCTAACTGTGTTTTTTCTGCGATGTTACTGAATTGGTGTTGTAGCTTGAACATTTTTAATGCTGAAAAAATGGTAGGCGGTCACGTTAAAAAGTATATAACTTTCTTTGTTTTCAACAGAATCATATTTTACTTGGCAGTTAGATGTAGAATGTTTTGTGAAATAAAGCTGTAAAATTTTAAATCAGAATTTGAAATGGTTGCTGAGAAAACAGCGAAAGTCTTTAGTAGCTCCTTTTTTATCACACCCTGTAATGTTTGCAATTTCTTGCTGCGCTGAATTAATATATGTCTACTGTTCTTATTAAAGTTAATATACATGTATTTTATTTGTTTGGCCAATTGTTATGTTTTGTATTGAAGGATATGGTGCATTCTGTGTTTTACTTATAATGTCACTGTAACTGATAGTACACATACTGCAGTAGTACATTTCATTTATGGAAGTTTTGGTTACTAAATACTATATTGTGGCTTAATTGAATCACGTTGGTACTATGCATGCCGAAGTGTAGAATCGTGTTGTACTGTATCTCGATGCATTGCCATGGTGAACATGCTGTTTTATTTATATTGCGCACTATTTTAACTGTATTCTACATGATTTTTGATAAAATTCAATTACATGTAACAGTCATGCACCACTTGTTAAAGGGACATAATATGTATATGTTTATATCAGAGTTGGGCAAATTACTGGCTGAAATGTAATTCAATTATTACAAATTACAAATTGAAACGAAAACTGGGCAGGGCTATGTACAATGCAGCTGTCAATCAACTCTGGTTTGGCAGTTGCATTTCGTGCAAAGGTGCTGCCAAATCCGAATTAACTGACAGCTGAACTGTATGTAGCCCTGCCCTGTTTTTGTTGTATGAGGGGTTTTATCACGCCCTGTTAGAAATGTAGCTATATTTATGGTACTTCTCTAAATTCCCTGGGTGGATAGAGGTAAAGATGTGCTATAAAAAGAGATGATGAGAGAAAGAGGAAGAGGAATTGAGGAAATGTTTTGTGTTTAAGAAATTAAGGTTCTTGAACAGATTTCTGGTTATGTTCCCATGGATGAAACCCATCAGTATATCCTAGTAAGGACTAAGATTCTTGAGCTGACGAACCAGAGCATGTGAAAATTATTTACTGAAAAGAAATGCAGGCAAACTTGCCCAGCCAAACTGTCCTTTGCTGTAGCACGTGAAGTGAAATTAAGACAGTCTGTGGGTAGAGAAAGAAGAATGTAAAAAGTGGTGGGTATTGTTGTCATACATTTTGGTTAATAGTTGTCTGTACAATGCAATGCATAGCATTGGACAGAGTATAAAATCACCTGAGTGTCCATCTCTGCGTTCGTGCGTCCAACTTTTCTTAAGCTATATTTCTTCAGTCTTCCCCTTCCTTTTTCTTCCCTTTCTTTTTCCCTTCTTCCCTTTTTTCTTCCCTTCTCCTTCCCCTTTCCCTTCCCTATTCTCCTTTCCCTTTCTCCGTCTCCTTTTCCTTTCCCTTCCGCTTTCGCTTGCCCTTTCCTCTTCCCTTTTTTCCTTTTCCCTTCTGCTTCCCTTCCCTTTACCTTCCCTTCCCCTTTTCCCTTTCTCATTTCCTTCCCATATCCCTTTCCCCTTTCCTTCCGCTTCTCCTCCTTTCTCTTACCTTTTTTCCTTCCTCTTTTTTCCCTTCCCCTTTCCATTTCTTATTCCCTTCCCTTTACCTTCCATTCCTTTTCTCCATCCTCTTTCCCTTTTCCACTTTCCCTTTTCTTTCCCTCCCCCTTCCTCTTTCTCTTTTCCTTCTTCCATCTTTTTTCCGTGTCCACGTCTGTGCGTTTAATATTTGAGGCGCTATATCTCCATAAAAGTGCCAGATGCACGCATGGTCACTATGGACCACCCATAGGAAGTCGACCCCCGGGAGTCGAATGGTCACGTGACCGATGACGTCACGTTACCCCAAAAGGTCAAGTTCGTGACCCCATTATCTTTGAGGTGCCATATCTCCGTAACAGCGCAAGATAGAAGCATGGTGACGATGGACCATTTATGGTAAAGCACTAGTGACGAATCGAATGGTTTCATGACTAACAGTATTTGTTGTTTAGTCAAAATAATAGAGAAGGATGAAAGGGTCATTGCTGCTGTACAATTTGGAATTAAGTTGTTTAATTTTTTTACCGGTCTAAACAGCTTACTGATTATATTTATACAGGTATATACTGTAAACTATCAAAATGCATTGGACAGACTTCGTGTTCGTATGAACATTATCTTGTTATTTAAAATATCTGTCTCCAGAAAAATGACCAAATGTGATAAATCACATTACCGCTATCTAATAAAAAGTAAAAAGAGTGTATGCCCGGCATATTTAAAACATTTTATTCTACTGCATGCAATTCCACTGAAAGAAATTAACAGTAAAAAAACAAAAAAAACATGAACAATGCAAAGACCAATTAACAGCCCAGACTCCTGAAAACCCCTGACTGGCCACAAGGGTCTGAAAATCCTGCATTAGTGCAACAATTCAGAATCTCCAGAAACAGCTGCACACATTACACGTAAGGGACAACTTCAGGCTTTAATAGAAAGTGACACAATATAAAGATTTATAATACACGCAGTGAGCCAGTGACGCAGACCAATACTCTGTCGCATTCTCCTCTTGCCAGCCAGTATACTGATGCCATGATGCGAGTTTGACTGGTATAATGTATAATTTCTACTCCCCCTAAAATGACAATCCCAGTCATTATTATATGTATAATTAACACTCCTGTCATATAAATACTCCGTGTGATTACGGTGACTAATTGAAGTTATTTTTTTTTTAAAATCGTTGTTGCCGATTATTCAGTATATGGCCTTCGACATCAACTATGACCAGGAGGCAGACGCTCGTCGAGCTCGTCGACACACGGTCACAAGCGTTCCTGCAACCGGACCTCGCTGCCACATTTGTGGCAGAGTCTGTGCATCCGATTTTGGATTAAGGAGTCATCTTCGGTGCCATCGCCCGTCATTGACCAGCTTGCACAGCGTCATCGTCGCTCGCGACGGACAGCACCAAGCATATGTTCATAGCTGAATAGCTATAAATAATGACTGGGGGAGTGTAAATTATATAATATTGACTGGGGAATGGGGATTCATTATTATGGGAGTCATTATTATACATTACACCGCTCGTCATTCGTCCGGTTCCGTACAGTATTTAGTCGTATCAAACGTTAGTGGGTGTCGCGTGTATATTAGTAAATTGTGTTTCTAAGGATATTGTGCAATATTTTAGACGTAAAATGGACAGCGCAGACAGCGGAGATCGTCCTACAGTCGAGCTTTTCGTAAAGGTGAGTTTGTTTGAACCTAGGGCATGACGACAGTCTCCAAAATGCTATTTGTGGGCGTGAGTCTGGTGCTGCATTCCCAGTGACTTCACAACCAGTATTATGCCTAGGTCATCTTGAAATTTGGAACGACAGTAAACTTTATTTCACCTTATAATTTTCTGGTTATGGTTGGTGTTAGGTTTAGTTTCGTTGGAAGGTGTTACCTGCCGTGAAAATTTGTGGAAAATAAGTAGTCGATTTTCGCTATCTGCCGTGAATTTTCACGGAAGCTAGCTAGCATTGAATGGCTATCTGCCATGAAAATTTACAGAACATAAATATTATTATCTGCTGCTATTTAGTACAGTATTGTCAGATTATGCAGGCAATAATACCAAATTAGCAACTGCTGTAGCTTGTAGTGTAGGTTTATGTAACTGACCACATCACTGGTAAGTGGCCATGAGTTTTCAGCTAATGTCTCAAAGCGTGACCATGATCTTATATTTCCAAAATGTAGGCCCATAGACTGTACACAATGAGTCTGTCTATATTTTTGCCCCACATTGACCGATTTGCAAAATTCTTTCACTGCCAGACTTGCACTGTGGCAGACAGTTTGCAACAAAACAGCATTGAAATTCCCACCTGGTTTAAATTAATTAACAGACAGACAAACAGATGCACCAGCATAGCTGTAACACGTCAGTAATTAATTGTGTGCTTAATCGCATATTTCCTTAGCTTTAATGTATATGTTTCAGTACATAAATTTTCACGACATATAGCCAAAAAGTGAAAAGATGCTTCCTTGAAAATTCACGGAAAATAAGTAGTTGGTTATCGCTATCTGCCGTGAATTTTCACCCATAACACCATGCACTTTTTAATGCTAAACATCATCAATGATTGTTCAACCTCTGACGTAAAATAAAATGCATCATATCTGAAAAATCATGCAAGTTTTTTTAATTCAGAGAGCAGAATGATTTTGCTGTTCGAATTCTAAAGAGACACTGGGACAGCTATTATAAGTGATCCCAAATCCTGCGACTAACGGAACTCGAAGATTATATCTGCCATGTGCAATTTGCGCACGGCAAATAACACTTTGTGACAGCATACAGACCATGCGTACGCACGGTAAATATAATCATTGTTAAAAAGTTGCTGTTTTACCTGCATATTTCGGAGTGTATATGTCTTGTGATTTATTTTGTCGCAGGCTGCTGTCGACAAAATGAAAAACGGCGGATGTCCTATCTGCCACCGCTACTTCCTGGTGTTCTACATTCTTCGTGAGCGTGGATTGATTGATCTCGTTGTGACGACCTTCTTGCCAGAGAGTCCGCCGAAGGAGGTTCTTGCATTCAGCAATGGTAAGCACTATCCACTGGTGAAGGTGCACAGTGGCACAGACTCCCGGGGACAGGACATCACTGGGCTCGAGTGTGACACCGTCGATGAGATCGAGGCTTTGCTGGAGCGATTTGACTGCGACGACATGCGCTCTCGCAAGGAGTCACGCGCTGAAGCCGTGGCCGAGGTGTCATTTGAGGACTTGTACATGGTCAGTTTGTCTCGACTAATCTTTGTGCGTGTAATCCAGTGTTTTTTAACCCTTTTGCTGCAGCGGAACCCTACATAAGTGTGACAGTCACTCACAGAACCCCATGCAATGATTCGCGAGTCCAACGGCATAGACAAAGTGGAATTTTCAGGGTGTCTGGGGACCGAATCCCAGCGGAGTCAAGAAACAGAAAAACTGTGGGAGTATGGGGCAGAATCCTTAAACACTGACGATAAAGCTGCAGCCTACAAGTCTTTTGCCTGCAACTGTATTAGATAATATTATTTAGCAATTTTATTTTACCCTAGGCAGTTGCCAACGGCCCAAAAATTACCATTGAATCTTACGCTCACGCACGGCTCAAGGTGTCTAGACACTCCAGTCAGTTGCGCTGATGAGTGAAGCTTTTTTATATTTTTCAAGCACAGTGTTTAAAAAAAATTTTCAATAAATGGATTGGACATGCGATTTGTTAACACTGACACCAATAAGTTAGTGTTCGGTGTTCAGTGCAAATATTCTAACTTTAACAACAAGAAAAATATTCAACACTGTATGCAAAAGTAGACGACTAGATGCGTTAATTTGGAACTAAGCATTTGGTACACAGTACTTCTATGGTTTGGTCTGGCGTAATTTTGCACGCTAGGTTATTTTTTTACTAACCAGCCGCAGAACCCTTGGCAGAATGCTCGCGGAACCCAAGGGTTCCGCGGAACCCAGGTTGAAAATCACTGGTCTAATCACTAATTCCAGTTTTTTGGATATCACAGTTTTACAGCATCTGGTAAGGGCTTTCAAGACTAAAAACTCATGATGCGACAGCGAGGAAAGTTTTAGAGGTGTTTAGGAGAGCAGACCTCACCTATGATAAATATGAAAAATAAGTTTTATTGAAGCTCAACCAAGAAAATTAGGATCAGTAGAAAATCACACGACAAAAAAACACGGCAAACAAAAGCAAAAATTGCAAGAATCATGGCTAACACATGGCGTCAAATCATTTGCCAAAATACCATTATACAGTTTATAAAACACAACATCTATTACCAACGACCATCACTACATGCAGTGCAAGGTTTTCATCTGTAAAATTTTGTTGCTGCAAAGCATTAAACACATATATTTATGATGACATCATGCTCACATATTGAGCCAGTGAGTAACAAAGCATGGAGTTTGGTAGCAGAGACAAATGTAAATATTTTTGTGTTAAAATCACACAATAAACTTCAACTTGAGCTGATTAAAAACCAAAAAAATTGTAAAAACTCAATATCACTCGACTTTGGATAAAAACACGGCATTCAACGAAAATAGCGTTTTTCCGTGATTTTCGTGTTTCCTTGATGTTCTACTGTTCCAAAAGATAATGTTCTATATATGGTTATGTCATATTTTTATTATAATTAAAAAGAAAGGGGATCTGTCTCTGTTGTGAAAATTTATCCAGATTGGGTGAAAATGTCTATTTTCTAGCCTGGATGCAAATACTAGCGCAAGCTGCAAGACAATTGAGTGCTTTGTTGTGTGGGCCTACAGCCTATTTGGATCACTTCCCATCTTTTGCCATAGCAAAATATACAGCATGGTGATAAAGGCATTGGAGGGAGGAATGGGGGTAAAAGAAACCATACTGGTAATATTTCAGTCAAGACTTATGACTTTGAACAATCCAAACATTATGCCTAACTGGTGGACTGTTGGTCAAAGAGTCAGACTCACTCACGGTCAAGCTAATGCAATTTGGATGACCTGCCATTGTGCTGCGCTAATCCATTCTCATGTCATGTTTCTTGTTTCAAAGTGCATAATGTTTGAGTAGGTTCTGGAAATTTTTTTAGAATGCAATCGATAACTGTGTTGTTAGTTTAATCGGTACGAGTGCACTGTGTAGAAATTCAGCCAGTACCTGAAGGTTGGCGGAGATTCATTGGCTTTGGTGAGAACGTTGGAAAAGGTTGAAGGTCATCTGAGGGAGACCGGGAGACGGTTTATGAGCGGAGACACTTTGGCTCGTGCTGACTGTTATCTCCTGCCGAGTCTGCAGCACATACGTGTTGCTGGCAAGGTCTGTTGACAGCTCCAAACGTGTACGAGTACATATGGTCCAGTAAATACAGTTCTCTGTGACATGACCCAGATCTGTACTCTGTTTAAAAATAGTTACCGCATAGTCTTTTGTTTACTATACTTATGTCAGCCTTTCAGAGTAACTTCATTACCTTGGTTTTGAGACTCAGGCTGATCTTGTATTAAGGATTTGCAGCCAGCTGTCCTATGTTATGCATTTCTTAGACCGTGGTCTTGCTGTGCATAACATCGACATTGTTTTTCATGCTTTGATATTGTAAAAAGTATGTGCAGTGTAATTAACATCGTACGAAACCCTCAGAATGCTTAGTGCTGTTGTTGGTTTATGTTCTAAAAAAAGAGTTGCTGAATAGGTGAGTTTTTAGTCACTGACAGAAGCTAAGTAGATTGGATAATGACTTGGCAGACGTCACGTCATTTGGCAGGTTGTTTCACATATCTGTGGGCCGACAACCCTGGTTGGTATTTTATCGGAGACACTGCCAGACAACTGATGGTAGCAGAACGGAGAGGTCAGCAGTCATGAATCAGTTCACTTCAGCCCGACATGTTGAGTCATTTTTTCTGGCCCAGCTGGTTTTGGAGGCTCCTGGTCCATAGTGTGCACAGATCTGCTAATAGATTTGGGAGAAAATTTGCCACAGGACTATCATGAAACTTCCTGCCACTCCTAAAAGCTGTCTCGACATTATCTTGTAAAATATCATTGTTAAATAATTGCACCAATCAGTGCACAGCAATGATAAGTTTGTTAACTGGAGTATGTTTGCTAAACATTTGAGTGCTTTTTATAGAACACATTTCTGTGCATTAATTTGCTGTAATTTTCAAAAAGAATACTTTACAAGGTCATGTCGACCGTAGTGACACTTTTTAATTCTGTTGAGAACTGTAATGACATTTTTGTGACATAATTTTATCCGAGTCTGTCAAAGAAAGAATTTTGAAAATCAGTCACCATTTGGCAAAGATGTGATGAATAATGCAAGGGCTTAAATTTTTGAACATGGTGTGTAATTTATTTTATGTGTGACAGGCATACAAAGACTTTGAGATCCCGACCGAGCTGACAGCAGTCTGGCGCTACTTGAAGCATGCATACTCGACCGACGCGTTCCTGGAGTCATGTCCGGCTGACCGAGAAATCATAACTCACTATGCGGTCAAGGCGGCCGCTGCCACTACGGCCATGCCTCGCAAGTCTCAGCTCATGGGGGAAGACCGCACGCTGAGTATCCCAGACGTGGCACTGATGACTGGCAACGGCTATGACGACTGATGACGATGTGGATGTCAGAACTTTCTCACTGTTGCTAAATGTCGATTTTTGATGCAGTCAGTTTGAGATTTGTGTTGATTGTATCGTGTGAAAATGATCTAGTTATGGTTGACATTGGCTGCTGATTGTGTATTCGTGGAACAGTACGTCGGTGCAAAACTTAACTTTGAGTTGCTAAACATCAATCTTTGATTCAGTTGGTTTCAGATTAGTGATGACTATATAATGTGGAAAATCAATGCATCGATGCAAAACTGGTTTTGCAAACTTTCACATAGTTGCAAAGCGTTAATCTTTAGCACAGTTAGATTGAGACTTGTAATGATCACAAGAAATATCTATGGCTATGTGTATTCAGTTATGATCGACATAAGCAGTAATTCGTCATTAATGGAATGTCTGTGCATGTTAATTATTTGCAATTGATCAGAGTTAAGCAGTGACTACCCTTATTTTTGTCAGCTAAATTACTTTTATTTGTTCCTGTGATTTGAATGTCATTAAGTTTATTTGATTTTTTGTTGTTTTTTCGTGTTATCAGAGTAAAATATGGTTGTTTTTTTTAATTGGGACTTTCGAGAAGTGCAAGTGGTATTCGGTGTGCTAAATAAGTAAATAAATAAGTACTTACATGATTCTGAGTGTGCTGCATTTCACAGCGCAATGTGATTTTTCCAGGCTTATTTGTTCGATAATTGGAGACTGTCATTTTCGATTTTTCCCATTTGTGCTCAGGATATTTGTGTCTGTTTTATTATCGTCCTCTGATACAAATTATCATTGGTCGCATGATGCAAGCACACTTGGCAGGTTTTCAAGGTTTGCATATGTTTATTTGTTTGTGTAGTTCATTAAGTAGCATTTGAAGTGACTTTTCCATTCCTGAGAGCATTAACCACTGCGTTCTGTTTGGGTTGAATTGTGCGTACTGCATAGTTATACATTATTTCATCACATTATGTGGTTGCATTTTTGCACATTGTTTATTGTAGTGTTTTATAATCATCAGCTTTTCGATTTGATTCATAGTTAAGCGGAAAAGAAATGTTACATTGGCAACATATTTTTTGTCAGCAATCGTGTCGGTTCTCAATGGAATTATTTCAGAGAAATGCGTCAATTCTAAGCATTAATTAAATTCGTAGTTATGTTTCTTTCTTGTCAGTAAAGTGAGAGAAATATTGTCAGTTCTGAGTTGAGCTGTGTTAAAAAAGAAATACCTCAATTTTTAGCATCAGCTAGATAATTAGTTTTGTGGTTACATTGCAGCAAAAGTAACTGCACAAAATCTTGCTTAACTGTTAAACACAAGTTTAAATGGTCTGTATGCAATATTTTTGTTTTGCATTTTACCCTATGGCCTTTCATTTTTTATCAAAAGTTGCAGCCTTAGTGCAAGTAGAGCTTATGTACATCTGATTGTGGTGCACATCTATAGTCTATAGCTTGGCATTTGCGACTTGAGTGGTCGTTACTTTATGTTAGTTTGTCTTATCAATTTGCAGCCGTGTAAATAACATGCCATATAGTCTATATTGATTGTAGTAGTCGTTGCCTTATAGCACGCCATGGAATGTGTAATGTGAACAGTGAAGACACAAGTTGCCTGTATAGTTGCGCTCGTAGTAATGTCGTCACATTGCCAGAGTGAGCAAATTGCTAGTCTAGCATACCTTGTTTAATGCTCTTTGTAATTTTTGAGAAACAATGTAACTGTTTGTAACTTTTTGATTACTGATATGATGGTTTTGTCATTATTTCATGTCAGCATTTGCTGTTTGTGCTTTCCATGTTTGAAGTGCACATGCATTGTTGGTATCTAGTTATGCCAAAATAATGTTGCGTAGTCAGATTTGTGTCTAGTCTTTGGATATTTGTAGTTGAGCAGACACTGGCTGGCTAATGTGAAAGGTGTGACGAAATTGTGGCTTATTTGATTCTGTTACTTTGTGCTTTTTTGCGATTGTGGCCACATACCAGGTACGTATAATCTCTGCGTACGATGGCAAAGCAGTTGACTGGAGAGCCAATCCGAGTAGTTCACTGGCATGATGGTTTGGCGGCGTAACAGTAGCGTGTCAGGCTTACAATCGCTAGGTTGTGAGTTCAACTCCCGGTCATGTCACCAATATCAAGTGGTTATTAGTTGGATGGGTGACTGTCTGCAGACAGGTAAACCGTCCACGTAATGTCAGCATATAACTAACACCAAGGTCAACTCAGCCTTCATGCCTCTGGGGTTAGCAAATTGAGTACTGGCTTGTCTGGCTGGGGTTAGGTGGGGCATATTCATCTATGTCGGGTGGCTGGTAAACTTGTGTGATTCCGTATGGCAGGTGACACTCTGTAGCTCTGCGATGGGTAACCATAAAGAGCTGTACGCAATTTTTAACCTTTTTTATTGAGTTGATTCTCTCAATAAATGGTCAGCGAGAGATGTTTTGATGCTGACATTTTCACTTTGATTGTATTGCTTGTTGATAAGCTATCGGGTGTTATTCAGTCACTGCTAGCTCAGTAGGCATGATGTAATCTATCTGCATTTTGAAGACTATTATTAAACAACCATCTTCTGGTCATTATTTCGTAGATCATGCAGATTTTTTGACAGATGCAGATGGTGCTATTGTATTGGTGCATGCTTCTGTGTCACGGTAGGCTGCTGAAGCAAATTTGTTTTTTTTTTGTTGATTCAGAAAATTAATTTTGATCTCTGTGTGATGTGAGCGATACTTAGTTGATGAAAAGACGTTGTAAATTTTGCAAGTTATTTGATGTGAATTTTTGTCCGTTCAAATTTCAAGGAAAATTGAGGTATGGAATTTTTGGTCATGTTTCATAATAAACTTACCTGGAAATGGCTATTGTTATATGTATGAATTTTGAAATGAATTTTTGGATGCCAAAGGATTTCAGTGCACTGATAAAAGTGGTAATTGTGTGCATTCGATGTGCTACTGTCATTCTTGATGTCTGTTCATTGGTCACTATAATGACTCTCATATGGTAAAATTAGTGTATTCCTGCGTGAATAACTCTTTATTAACAGCAAAATGTAGATATTTGTCGTTTTATGTATGATTCCAATACGTTGCAAAATGCCTTGATGTCATATCGGCCAGTAGTCGTGCATTTGTGCATATTTTGTCGTTGTTCAAATTATTATGTTGAGGCGTAATGCAGAGGCCATGTTAAGCTTAGTTTTAGGTTGTTTTTGCATGTTGCTTTTTTCCTATTCAGTTTTCAGTAGCTGTTCATGCTTGCTGCACTTTTTGTTGGTCCACAGTCTGAATTTGATGCTTGGCATTCCAAAATAGCCTGAGACATTTGTATTCGGAGTCGTATGCCTTACTCTACGATTGTCACTTTCTGAGAATCGATGTAGTTAATATACTGTTGAGCTGTCTGCATGGTTTATTGTTAATTGTTGTCTGCGATCATGAAAGCGCTTTATTCCCCAAACAGTCAACCACGAGACAAAGAACAGAGAATATGATGCCATGTAGCTAGATATTTTCCGATTCTGAACAGATGCCTGGACCAGGACCTCAGTATATGCAGTCTCCTGGCACTCAATACAGGAGTCCGTATTTCCAGCTAGAAATGACTGGTTATAGTGCTGCCATCTAGCAAATAATTATTATACTTATGAATTTCCGGCAACAACAAGATTTTTAAAATGCGGCTAGATTTTGGAATGGCAAATTATCTTTTTCTGAGATAATGTAAAATAATTGTGCTGGCCAAGATTGTAGGATTGTGCTGTGTAGCGCATCACAACAGCGACATTGTGACAGCGTACAGAACTGCTGGCAAACACACATTTAGAACAGTTTGTAATCCACCGCTAGCCCTACACGTTTGCACATTTGCTCAGTTCATCAAGATATTTTATGTTCGCTCAGTTGTTATAGCAAATAGCTATCAATTCTGGTTCAGGAAAAATACGGCCAAGTGAGCTTAATCGTAGTTATAAAAACGTTGAAAAAAAATTTTAAAAAGTAATAAAGTGGTAGAAATACAAAAAATGTCGGAAAACGTTAGCCCTAATTCGTTCAACTTCTTGCCTAAAAACTAATGCTGTAGGTGCAGTATAGCTAGAGATAGAGAAAGAGAAATTTGCTCAATTTCAGTTCAGCCGTGTGGTCACAAGAACAAGTATCACTAGACTAACTAAATAAACTACCACCACTATAACCTATTAACTCGTTTCCGTTGCTTCAGAAGTGCTTCTCGACGTTCTTGGTGGACTTTTCAATGAACGTTTTTATTAAAATAAAAAGTTAGGAAATAAAAAACGTGGCAAGAACAATAAACGTGTATTACTTGTACGTCTATGAGGTAGTGACACCAAAAATCTACTTAAGTAGAAGTAGAAATTTTTTCTACTGAAGTAGAAAATAGTCTTATCCTTGAAAACTTTCTAAAAGTGTGTTTTAATGTCAAATCAATAACATGCATGCTTTCTTCCTCATCACCATAACATGTATAGCCTGTATAGGAACCGTTCGTATATTAGGCTCTAGGAGATAAGTACATTATACAAAATGCAAACAAAACTAAAACGTATACGACTTAATCCAACAGTTTTTTTTAATGCAACAAATTTTTTTAAAATCTGACACTTAACTGACCTCGGGCAGTCAGGTGTAAGCCATTCAGTTAAACGAATGATGACTGTTTTTTTTCTGGCTGTGAACTGTATAATGCTGGATCTGGATGGATATTATCTGCCTCTGGAAATTTTCTTTCTCGTCGAATCTGTGTCAGTAGTCAAACCAAGTTTCATAGATGTAATAAACGTTTTGACGTTTTTTTGCCACATTGTTACGCTTTTAGCGTTTGTCATTTTTTAACGTTTTTAAAAAATGTTTAAAACGTTCATTGAAAAAAATTATCCAGATCTTTGAAAAGCATTTTTGAAAGCACAGAAATAAATTAATAAGTGATAGTGGTTGTAGTTTTACTTAGTTAGTCTGGTGATGCTTGATCTTAAATTGAAATTGAATAAGTTTTCTGTCTCGTTAGTCTTAGCCATTCTGCACTTGCAGCATTAGGCATTAGGCAAAATATTGGACAAATTAGGGTACCGATTTTTATTCAACGTTTTAAAACGTTTTTAAAAATTTTTTTTAATGAAACGTTTTTACATTGTGTGCTATGCTTGTGTTCGTGTTTTACCTAAAACACGATTTTACAGCTTAAGTGACATGAAGTACAGTTTTTGTATTTGAAAAGAAGAAAAAACTCAAATTAAACAATAAAGTAACTACTAATTTTCAATCTATATACTCACAATTTCCTTTACAAAATTTATACAGCCACTGTATATATGCAAAATGCTGTTCTCACAGACTATAATACCAGAAGGCTCGAGTGAATTTCCTGCTGATAATAAGGTTATAATAAGGTTACGGTACGTTTAGGATCGAAAGTAGGACCGAACCCCCCCTCCCGGACATAACTACTTTTGTAACGAAAAGAAGTAGAAAGTAGAAGTAGAAAGTAAAAACTTCTACTTAAGTAGAGTAACGAAGTAGAACTACTTCGTTATAGGGTGTTTACACAATCCAGCAAACGTCCAGCATTACATTTGCTGGATTTTTGCTGGAAGTTTGCTGGATCGTGTAAACGCGCTATTACTATGCAACACTGCAAATCTGATCACTGGGAATACCGACTTTACACACAAGTTAGCCTCATTCGCAACTGACTTCGCAGATACAGAATATAGGCTAAGCCGAGCATTTTACTTGTGAACGAATCCGATTCATACATTATTCGTCGTTGTCGTCGATAACACTGTGTCGGCTTGGACCTGTGCTGTGCGTTTTTCCTGGAGGGACGACCAAGACGGAATGTTTGCTCATCTCCAGAGATCGCGGGTCGGATGGTTGTCTGTCTGTCTGTCGCTATATTGCACGCCACATCTGGTCTTCCCATCTGCTGCGATAGCTTCCCGTTTGACGCTTTCACAACCGGTGCGTCGCAGCGGAGCAGGAAAGTCATCGAAAGTGGGGGCCAGTATCCTTCCATCACCATTCGAAGTTCATTCTCTTTTTTCATTTGTTTTTATTCCCCAGCTACCTCCGTTTTCTACTTATGTTTTCCGTCGCGTCTGTTTTCTATCTTATCCGTTTTCCTTTCTTTTCTCCGCCCTCAAATGCAGCTGGAGTGTGCATGGGAGCCGGCCGCCAACGCTTTTGGGTGCGTTTAGAGTCATTAGATGGCTTGCTGTAAATGTCGTTCATTGTCTAGACCTATTGAACAAAATGTGGAAATTAAACTGAATGTCTAGTCGATGTGGATTGTGGAGATAGATGACGTTCGATAGATGATGTGAAAAAGTGGAATTCACGTCCGACGTTACCATGTTCCCTGACCGTCGTGAAAGTTGAAGACAAATTTTTTCGGTTGTCAAAGTGGGGCCAAGGCTCTAGTCCTACCACTGGTCAGTTGGGACATAAGTGCAACGTCGGTCTGATAACGGAGCTTTATGAGAGCGAATATCAGACAACATTTGCCAGCCGATTGGCCAAACATCGTGCTTGTAGGCCTAGCAGTGCAATCAGATAAATAGTAGAACCAACATTGACTTACAATCAGCGTCGGCAATAACGATGCGATCAAAACTACGGATTTACGATCTAAAGACACATCATGCCTCGTGCAGGTAATAAAACTACTGGCGCCGAATCAGTGTGTGGCAGCTGTTGCGTCTCTCCAAGGAATTTTTGTAGATTTTTTCGTAAAATATGTTGCCATTTGCGCTCAAAATTGAATGCAATGACACCGGCCATCGAATTTCTATTAAAATAAAATCGATTTTGCAAGTTTGAAGATTTTTGGCTGGAAACTACGTTTTTTGGCATTTTATTCGACCATGCCAACGATTACGCTTATGAAAGGAGACTTACGACCTGTTGTCGGTCTGTCGTCTGTAACGTATACAACGTACTGTGGCTAACCGGTACGTTTTATCGAAAAACTGTATAGAGTTGCCCGACGACTACCCTGCGGTACTGATTCGCATGACCTACAATCCCACTATATCCCCAAACGAGTATACTCACTGCACACTCAAATACTCGTATTGCATGCGAACTGCGGCTAAACCTCTTTAATCAGTGGCATGGTTACTATTGACACCCTATAGGAACTTACCAACGGCATATCCATAAATGAATGAATGAATGACTGATTTACTGAAACGCATCAAACGTGCATCAAACACTGCTGTAAGGAAATACGAAATTATAACACTGCAGGAAATACACCAATAAAAAACAAGCACTGAACATAGACTCAACTACCCTACGCTACACTCAATTTAACACGTGTTTGTTGATAAATGAAGTCTTGAAACTATGAGATTTACATTGTGGTAAAATAACATGTAACACTCAAAAAATAAACCACACTAAAATTGCCTACACATACTAAATTAAACTATACAAACATCTGTTTAGAAATGAAGCCTTAAAAAGATTGGAATTACACTGAGGTAAAACAAAATTATGACCGCGTTTTCGTATTTTATATTCATGTTCATTTTTCAGCAGGTAGTATACCAAACAGACAATGGTGGGCTTTTTGCATATTGCAGAAAAGATCTTTACTAGCATCATCGAGTAGACTAGTTACCTCAATAATTTTAGTAGTAAAGCCATATCGATATGCTCTTTTGAAAAAGGCATTAATTCTTCCTGTAAGTTCTTTATTAAGAAAGGGGCCCCAACCTAGAAAAGCATACAGTATTCTACTTACTACAATAGCCTGAAAAACTGTATCTAATTGACGATAGTTTAAGCCCTGGTCACGGAGTCTCTTTAGCAAAAATATTCTCTGACTACACAATGTCAACACAATTAACATGGGAATTTACACTAAAATTATTCTGTAATATAACACCCAAGAGCTTGGCTTGTTCAACAAGTTTTATACTCTCAACAGATGGAAATATATGGAGTTTCTTGGGGTCAGGACGATGAAAAACAATCTCCTTAGTTTTAATAAGATTAAGAATCATTCTATTAACAGTGGCCCATACATTTAAGCTTTAAGCAGCTTACTTTTTCGTCCAACAACTGAGATGGATTTCTTAGACAGTCGATATACTCTCAGAGGAAATGAGACAATAGGCTTGCATCAACGCAAAAAACGCTCGAACAGTCGTCGTAGCCTCATGTTGCGCCCACGGATACGTTTGGAGTTTGATGAAAACGAATCTGTGTGTATAGTGATGATATTTCCCAAGACGTTGCACAGCATTCGTCAGAATTTCTGCGACGACGTGGACAGCATAACTCCGTCTGCGATAAAAACGCCAGTCTAGAAGGAGATGAGTTAAATACGCCAGCATGCACTGCTGTTGCACAGAGCACGGCATAACAAAATTGGCGTGACGATATAAGTCTATACAGTAAAAGAAAGCCCGGTTGTGGCTGGGGATGACGCCCTACGGCCTATACAGTTCCTGTTGCAGTACTGACCTTCAAGGTCATTCAAAGTCAATGATTTTCATGTCATTTGAAAGCCAATATGCGACAGTAGCAATTAGACCCTATCTCGCACCGTTTAGCCACAATACATTCGTGACCGAAAGACGGACAGTCAGACAAACGATAATCGTGCCACAAACGCCTACAGCACGTTCACAGCATAGCTGTAGCGCGTCAAAAAGCGCAAACAAATAGTCTTTTTCTAATTTAATTTTAAACGTAGGCTATCCTATTTCTCCTCTAAGGCTAAGCACAGTGCTAATGCCAGAGAAGTAATTTTGTTGATTATCGTCTTACGACCGGGCGAAATGAGTTCTGCTTCGAAATTCATAGCTTGCACTCAGTAAGCAAGCTAATTTCGTGCAGTTGCAATTGGCTACATTCCGGCTGACGGCGTATAAAGTTATGGTTGAACCAAGAGTACGTCGATTGACTGTTATTTCGTTTCGTGAAATACTGAAACGTGACTGTTGTGTTTGTCGGCAGTATTATACGTTTGTCCTAGGCCGCATTACGCATTTTGAACGTTCTTCTCTGTGTCTGTCTCTTTCTAGGCCTACAGCAAGATTTTTGACGTGTATTGCGCCTAACCCAAAATCAGTGTAAACGTTTCCTGAGGCAAAAACAACAAATTTTCAGTTTTTAAAGACCAAAGTCACCAGATGTCACAAACGCCAAGTGAATAAAGCACATCCAGCGTACATGCTTACTTACTTACGACTGACAGATCACGCACTTGGTGAGTCTCAGGAGCGTCGTGCGCCTCCAGCGTCGACTGCAAACTGGACATAATCATTGGGAAGCTTAATTTGTCGTCGGCGCCTACAACTCTGAGCATTTGGAGTACAGGACTGAAGACTGCATACAACGCGAAAGAGTAAAGGCCTGTTCAAAGCGACAAAAACGAAACAAAACGAAATCAAATGAACTGATATTTTAGTTCACTCTTTTTCGTTCGCTCTGTACGCCACTCAGATATTCACAAGCTTTTTCAATGGTTATTGCTTCTCAGCTTTTATGTCATTAACATCACTCAATAACTTTATTATGTTTGCCTATCACAGTCTAGGTTCGTCTTTTTCGAGTTTCATCAAAAGTAGCATGCGTCGTCATTGTAGTTTGTAGTTCGATGTACTGTAATGACATCTAACGTGATAAATCGGCACGCGTAATAATACCCCTAGTTCGTTTTCCTTGGCTTAATGCGAGAAAAACTGTCAGAGAACTATACAGGGGTTGGTTCGAGATCATACATAATTATCGAGGCCAAGGTCAAAGCAGTCTCCGAGGCCAAGGCCAATACCACTAAGTAAGTAAGTAAGTAAGTAAAGTAAGTATGACAATTTTATACTGCGCATCAAAAGCCAGCTTAATGTTATTCACACCAATAATGAACCACGATAATGTTCCGACAAACATAGTTTCAATGTTTCAAGAATTTATTGCACACATTACATTCATTACAACTGACCAGAGACCAAGGTGCCTAAGACAAAAACAAAGCTAAGACCATGATTTTTGGTCTTCGAGCTGTTTTCGAGGTCAAGAACAGTCCTCGAAAATCCCATTCTTGAGAACTGTCAGTTTCATCTAGCGCAAAGCCTGCGACAGCAGTAAAACAAAAAACGATAAACATCAGTCGGATAAACTAAGACAATCAAACTGTGAAGGCAAAATAAAATTAAGACATTTAAAGTTTTTAAACTAGAAAAACAGCAGACACTATAAAAATAACTTTTCAAATGATAAAGCTGTCGTGTGTTTTATTTCCGTTTGTTTGTGTGCTTTTAAGTAGATTTTGTAGTTTGTTTTGCATGCTCTGTGACAAAGCTGTGACAGAATAATATTAAAACTGAAGCAAGCTGCGATGGCGCTGTCTTGTGTCTGTCGTGCAATTGAATTGTGCAGGATGTTGGCGGGTTATTTGACGCCGTAGAATCAGCAATGTTGAGTCTTTGTACATAGAGGTTATGTGAGATAACCATCTATCCTTTGGTGAAAGCGCGATTTCTCTGCAGGGGCCTATCCTATAGCTTATCGTGGGCTCATGTGGTACGCGCTAATACTGTGTGAATTTGCTATAGGCCTAGGTTTTAACTTATTCGTTATTCATTAAACCATTCTACCGGGGACAATGGAAAAACCGACGGATCACAAAAACCACGACGGAAGCGTTGACTTAACCTATTCGTTTCATTGCCAGTATAGGGTAGGATTTCTCAGAAAGCTGATTACAAAACTTTCCAGAAAGGTCTGTTACTCTGTTTTAATTTAGTTACCGTAAAATAACATACAAAATTGTCAATGGCGTTATTGGTTGGGCTGAATTTAATCAGATGCTTTCTATGCAGTGAGTGTGTGCAGGTTTTCCTGGCCAAGCGGATAACGTGTAGACCTACGATATACGCTGATCTATGCGTGCATCGTGATGCATAGTCGGTTCCACGCTGTAAAGCAAAATGACCGTTCAAACTACAGCAAACTGTCCGTCGGATCGTGAACTTACAAGATGGGAATGAAGTAAGAGCATACTCATAAAACAAATAGCACTTTATATATAATTTGATCCAGTTTTACCCAATAACTGGGCAGATGTGGTCTAAGCAAGTTAAAAAAGCAGTTTTACTTATGGTGCCTTTGGAACCAATACGTTACTGATATCAAGAATTGCCACTTAATTTCAAATCATTTACATATTATTCTTTTTATAAAATTGCAATAGGAAGTAGGGAGCAAATGATGCTATAATTAATTATCCGCAATATCATATCTTCCATATTACATCACTAATAACACCGCCAGAATTCGACATTTAAACGGTTCCGGCCCCGGTGGTTTAAAGGACAAAGTCTTGTAATTGTTATTACCCCTGCAATAACAGCACTGTTCTAATTGGAGACGTCGAGATGAAATGAAATCACGTCGGCCAATAATTATACCGAAAAAGAGAGAAATTAAGTGCATGCACTGGCTTCGCAACGCTACATGGAAATCGATTGCCTGAGAGCGCAGCTGTATGATACCGTAATGCAAAACTATTATAGGAACTTGTGCAGATTGCGGGCGAATTCTGCGGTAGACTTTGGTCATCATCTTTCTCATTAATAACGATAGGCCTATTTTCACGAAAAAGCCACGATGAAAAACTGCAGAATAAAAACAACTGAGTGGTTTAAACGACAAATGTTTAAACATTTTGACTAGAGTTCTTTCTTACGTTTAGCCAACTAAATAAGACGAAACTTAAAATTTTCTGCACCATTTTACAACGTTGATAACTGATTATGGTAGGCCCTAATTAGCGCGTAAATAATTTAAGCTAAACAAGATCCAGCTTTTAACCTGATAGCACAGTGCAGCGGCGAATCTGGAAAAAAAGCCTTTTTTAAAGAGTAACCCCTCCCCAGGGTAGAACAAGTTGTAACCACATTTTTATTGAAGGCACATGTGTAGAGCTTCAGAAAAGGATGATTGTAAAATTTTGTTTTGGTGGCAGCTATATTTTACAATCCGTTTTTCATGTCAAACCCTAGCGTCCGCTAAGGCAAAATGTCCAATGCATACGTGCTTGGTATAGCGGTCCTATAGAGTTATACCCCGATGACATACGTCACTCATAACTAGTCAAAATAAAGCGCTTTTTCTACTGTAAATGCTAATTTAATTTTTACGGTCATATTTTATACAAATTTGTCGAAATTAAAACAAATTTTTGTTGAATTTTTCATACTTTCACGATTTTTTTCTTGCTGTAAATGCAAAATATAGTGCATGTCAAAGAATTGACTATTTTTATAAAGTTTCAAGCAAGGGTGTGCTTTTTGGGGTTAAAAAATTAAAATTTGCTATTTAATTTATTTATTCGTAAAATTTGAAAAATTACAATGGCGCCTAGGGGAAATTTTTTTTTAAATATTTGAACTGTCATAACTCCAGTTATGTGCAAGATAGAATCATAATTTTTGGTTTTATAATATGGTTTTCGGAGACGAGCTATCTAATGGTGTCATTTATATTTACCCCCGGCCGACCTCTGTTGCCATGGCAACGAAATTTGGGACAAAACGAAATGTAAGAAATTTTGGCGATAATTCAGTTTCTATAACATATGTGTCGCAGATTTTTTCACTAAATTGCGTGTTTGTTGCCTTTTTTATTGATGTTATAAAGTAACATTTAGGAGTCAAAACTCTCCAAAAAAATAATTTTGGGGGCTAAAATAGGCATTTTAAGCCAAATTTGCGAAATTTTCGAATCGTAATATCTCGAAAAGTACGAATTCGATCAACGCGAAATTTGAAGGGCAATTTCAAATTTACAAGTGGATTTCGTAATTGGGGTCCAGTGTTACAAAATTGCAATCTAAGATGGCGGCAACCGCCATTTTGCTTTTTTTGCACAAAACGTAATAACACAGCCCCCAATTGATGTAAATTAATCAAATTTTGCATGATTGTAGCTAATCACTGCAGAAAATAGGGCATGTGACCAAAATTAAAAATAGTAGCAAATTCAAGATGTCGGCGGCCGCCATCTTAAATTTCATTTATCGCTCATAACTCGCTTGCTTTTGCATGCATTTGCACGAAATTTTGGCAGGTGGACTAAGTTTGATGTCTTGCATACAGCTGTGCCATAATATTGAACAAAAATTAAAGGCAAGATGTCGACGGCCGCCATCTTGGATTTTCGCACAAACAGTAATAACTCAGCCGCCGATTGACGTATATTAATCAAATTTTGCACGATTGTAGCTCATCACTGCAGAAAATAAAGCATGTGACCAAAATTGACAACGGCATTACATTCAAGATGGCGACGGATGCCATTTTTAATTTTGTTTATCGTTTATAACTCGGTTGCATTGCATGAAATTTGACACATAGACTAAGTTTAGCATCCTACATCTGCAGCCGCGGATGTAAATCTGTTCGAAGAATGAAGTCAACTCGTCCATAGAAAGGAAGATGAGCACCCCGCCTACGTTCCTTGTGGGGCATGGTATCTTTACCTTAAACGACGAGATAACCAGCTCATCAAGCCAGCTCGTCGAGCTCACTACGAGCCAGCTCGTTGAGTCAGTTTTATGATGTAAACAGGGTATAAAACGCTAGGAAGTCGGTCAGTGCAACTATCACGTTGCCGATGGCTCAGTCTACTATAGACGTGCACCTTTGCTATAGTATCATCATGATCTGGTCAGTTTCCCGTTTCATCATCAAATTTGACGGTTGTAATCGTCCTCAACGTAACTACGTCAACTGCTGTCTATACGCACTCCGAGACGCTTACCGGCCGTCAGCACGCGCCAAGCGCAGTCTTGATCGCCGGCTATATGGCGCTGCTATGATAAATTCGTCTGTCTTTCTGTAAAAACTAAAAACTCGGCATTGCGTCAACATTAAGCAGAGAAGCAGACAATATCTGTTAGCAAAAATTACAAATGGACATCATACACAATTTTACTTTTTTTGTTTGTTTGTTTATGAATTCAAAAAGTTCACGTAAAACATGTAGGTACGTAAAAATAAAATTGCTATCACTGTTGACAAAAGATGATGTGGCATAAACAGACGTTGACTCCGTATAGACTCTCGTTAACAGTCAGTTATACCCCGTTTACACGATCCAGCAAACGTCCAGCAAATTTCCACCAAACTTCTAGCAAATGTATTCAAAATACACATGCTAATTGTTCGACGTTTGCTGGACGTCTGGTGGACGTTTGCTGGATCGTGTAAATACCCTATTAAGTTACCGCATAGGCCTACTAATAAACAGTTGGTTGCGTTGTCGTTTTCTTTATAAAGACTTAGTAAACCGCCTCGGTTTTTTTTCTGACAGCATTCGCGGAACTCAGTGTGACAAGGCCCAATTTGCATACTTGTACGTTAGCACGCACTACGCAGTGCCCTGATCTCTGGGGACACACAAGTAATTAGGGCCTAAGTCGTGACCATGAACGGAACGCAAGGAGACCTTTAATTTTAGCTATTATCGAGTAGTCCCTGACGGAACGGAAGGTAGGCTGCCGGGTAGTGTATACGGTCACATGTGTGACGGGTTCTCTTTACTGACCACTAACGACGGCAGCCGGTTTTCTTCCGTCAACGCACATGTTAACATAACATGAGTTATATCGGCTGGTATGGTAAAACTTGCTCTGAATAGTAAATATTGTTTATTTCTAGTCAATAAGCGTCCGTAAGTTGCTTCTTGTAGATTTACGTATAGTCGGCTGAAAAATGCAAGTGCGACTGATGTAGGTAAATTTCGGACATAATTCGCCGTTTTTTATTACTTGTTAACATATATTCAAACTAAGAAAAAACTGAGTGTAGACTATGCGTGCAGTGTAAAGACAAGTTCGAGTATTATCATCGTTTAGAAGCAGCGCTTACGAGTTGAGGCTGCTGAGCAAAATCACATAAGTAGACCTAGCTTACGTGCAGAAAAACAATACAACTAAACAAAAGTGCTCGTACTTTACCACGATCACATGAACGTCGACCAAATGTTCCCACATAAAAATAGACAGAATAATACTTTTAGGGAAATGAAACCGTACGTCTAAAGATTACCACTCTGACCTCTTGTAACAGCAAGCGTTACGACTAGAGAAGTGCTAAAGTGGATGCTCTTTTTCAACAAAATGACACGTTGAGCAACCTCGTACGTCTGCATTACGTCGACCTGTACAGAGCCGTATAATTGACAGAAAGCGAAACACTTTTACGCCAGTAACAACCGGATATTATTCGAACAGGACTTCTCCGTGTACCACTCAATCAAGTAGGCGTACCGCGCTTAACTTGAATATTGCTTAGACGTGGATTTTGCTAAAGTGCATACGCGTATAGTTATCGTCAGTCCGATGCATTTTCGCACCAGCCTAAAGAAGGGGTCACACTACGAACGGTTGGTGTTTTTGACGACCGTTTTGACGGCCGTCCGAACTGTCGTCAAAAACACCAACCGTTTGGACGTGTGACCCCTCCTTAAGGCCAGGTTGAGAGCGAATGATATTTTCTGCTGATGTAATGACTTTTTAAGTTTTGCAACGCCGTTTGGACGATTTACTGCTGAAAAGGCAATAAATGGGTCGTGCGCGTAATCGCCCCATACATAGTTGATTGTCTTCGTCTGGCGTTTATGCGCAGATGGTTTTGATAGCAAATCGATACCGAACAAAACTACCGAATTATCTCACGACTCCCATTAAATGAATGAACTATAAATATTTAGCGCAGTGTGTGCGTTGACCTGGGCAGCCCGCGGCCAGAGGTTTCTGCTAACGACCGCAGTATAGCAGATTAGAATGAGCACTTTTCGCTGGCGGCTTAGTTTTATGACCGCTCAGTAAATTGCTGCAATCCGATCCCTACAGCCAAGCCCCAATAAAAGACTCGCACGACAACTGAACATTACTCGAATCAGCTCGAGAAAAAGTACTTTTTTGCTCTCTCCAGAATTATTAGAGTTCTTTCCCACAGATGTCGGCTGGTTAGCATTATTCATGTTGGAGAATAAAATTCAATATTTTGATCCGTAGGCTGTTCGGAGCAGATTAGTTTTAACATTTTGGCTATAATCTAAATCAATCAATAAAGTGTAATATTAATTACGGCCAAGTTTAACTCTTTGCTAATAGACCTAATAGTCATGTAGTTTCAAATAGTGTAACATTTCTTCTTTGGTTTTTTGCCTCAGTAGCAGGTTTGTCACAAACTCTTCTGCCAGCTGCTTCAGATCTGTCTTTTGCATCTCTCTTTGGAGTGACGTAGTTTTTGCTTGTGATGTTGCTGAGCATTTGCTGGCATTTTCGTCTTCTTGTTGCTATGTTCGTCGACTGCCCTTTAGTATGTCCCGTAGGAGAAAATCATGCCTCAAGATGAGTTCTATTTCAGTTTGCGTTGCTGTACTATGTGTCCAAGATGCTCCTGCTATTTGGAGTCTCAGCAGGACTGTATCATTCGTTATCCTGTCAACCCATGCAGCTGATATTCTCCATTTTCTCCAAACCAACATTTGAACAGCTGATAGTCTTTCTAAGTTTTCTATCAGCTTGAGTCATGGTTATTTCTCAGCGCATTGGAGAGCACTGATCCACACTGTACATTTTTTTCAGTTCTATAATCCATTTTCCGGTTATCAGCTGTTTTTGTTTATAAAGGTTTGCTTTGCTATGGCGATTTTGTTTTACACTGTACATATTTTTCTCAGAGTAACCATCACTTGATAGGCAATTATGTTTCCCAAGTACTTGACCGTGTGACTTGTTCCACGTATTGCCTGAAAATCTTTAGCTTGTGGTTTCCCTGAAAAACAATACAACTAGAAAAAAGTCCTTGTAGTTTACCACGATCACATGTCATTTTATACTTCTTTGTGATCCTGCTGAGGTTGTCCATCCGATGCTGTAAAAAATAATAGGCTTATACAATAATACCAAATATTATGAAAAATAATATTATTTGAATAAAAGTAAAAATTTAATTTACTTTAGTATGCAGAGTAGTCATGTGCTGAAAACTACCCTGCAGACTTCTAATTAAGCATATTTTACACTAGCTAATGCTATACAGGATTGGGGTCTGTAGGGTAGGCCCTGGGTCTCCTTTATACCAGGAACTCGCAGGGATGTTAAGGATCAACCTTAGCTATGTACTCTATAGCCATGCTAACATTCTTGCCGAAGTGTAGCTCTACGTGCAACATAAAACGTTTCCCGGGGATTAAAAAACTTTTACTGAGAAGCGGTTAACGGCTAGCAACGGCAATAGTCACTCGACCGCCCCTGGCGAGGAGCAACGACTAACTGTAGACTATCAGTCGTTTAGTAACTAATTAAATAATAATGATGCTAACAATCCGAGATTAAACATACTGATATTTTTGGTCCAATTCAAGCAACAGCTTTTTTTACGCGCGACAGCATGTAATGCTTTGCGCGTCTTAGCTATAGTCGAGGCGTCCGTCTGTCTAATCACATTTTGCTATTGTATCAAAAAGGTGCACTGTAGACTGCCGCAAAATTCTAGTATTTTGTGACAAAATTTCGTGCCACTGGGTGAAAAAATTCCTCTCGAACAAAAGCGTAAAACAGGGGTACCCTCTGAAAAGTCGTTATTTGATCGCCATTGGCTCGTCTAGCGTAAAAACGGTTGCAGGTAGGCATAGACTTCTGCTTATCATAATAAGCACTGGTGTTGTTCTCGTGCTTTTTTCGAGACCACTAACTTTTTTTAATTTATTGATCTATTTTTTCTGTGTAACCAATGACCAAATGATGCACGTATGAAATTATGAATTAGCCAAAAGCATTGCTTAACTTCTTCATTAGCCCAGCAGTTATTATTTATTCGTTTATTTATTCAGTTTGGTTGTCAGTCAAACAACGTAACCAACATGCAACGGCCTTTATAACAAATCAACAAACAAAATTGTTTTGCCCCCTTTTTATAGTTTTCACCAACTGTTGGATAATTTTTCTTAAATTTTCAAGTAACTTTAATTTATATCGTAACAAATTGTGGCGACATTATTACTGTTATGGTATATCGTAACAATGTAACACAGAGTTAAACAAAAATATAAGAAAATTCCTGATTCACATTTCGGAAGAAGAACAACTCCACGTTAAATTTAGCAGTTGCAAAAAATCTTTTGTTTTTTTACTCCGGCGTGCAGAAAACAACCTGCAGACAGAGGCGAATAATTAAATTCGTATTAAATTAAATTCGACGTCATTGACGTCACCGTAATCTCATTATGGGATAATTTTGTCTGAGCGCATAGCGCCACGGTAACGTTACATCTTCGCCTGCATTCAGCATTTGCGCAGTTCCTGACTTCCTTTATGGTATCCTCCATTACGGGCGCATATTTTTAGAACTGTTGCATCTATCTTTTTGTCTATTCCCATTAGTCTATGCCCGTTCGATTTGTTCACTGTTACTACTTTCTCCCATTCACGATGTTTTACCGTTTACAATAATTTTAGGTTTATACTCAAGGTATTTAGTCAAGGCTCAAATTTATTAGTCATCGTCCACAAAGCGCAGGCCACTGATACTCCAGTAACTCCACCTACAAGTTCAGCGCAAAGTGGACAAAATCCTCAGGAAAAATCGTCCCCAGAAAAGATTCTTTAATTATACAATAGGACAGCATTTCCTGGACAAAAGCTTCTAGACAGAATTTTTCAAATAAAACAAAATTCTTTTAACAAAAATAAATCTCCCCATGGTGACGATTGCACACTCATGAGCACTAAGAAAGGTAACTTTTCATACGCTTGTTGGGATGCCATCAGCACTGTTGACAATAATGCTTTGTCGCAGTGGAAGATTTGGTCCAGCCTTTAAGAGGGGGAAGGGATTTTGTCGGCGGAAGGAGGACTGCCTTCGTAAATTCCGAGACATTTTGCGAATATCCAATGAGTTATTAAGACGATAAACTGCTTCTAAACTAAAGCATTTACGGACTTCTTACACTCACGATAGCATCGGTGTGTAAGAAGTCCGTAAATGTTTTAACAAAATGTCGTTTTGCAGTTTTACGAATGACAGAAACTTTCTTATACGAACATTATGCAAAGACTGCTACTGCGCCGTGTACTAACGCTTTTCAAGTGGCTCATTTTTACATAGGCTACATGTAATGTATGCGTATTGTTTAACGTTTTACATTTATTATAGTGTTAGTGAGTTGTTACAAGGAGTTGCGATTTGTAACCGTTTTAGACGACTATAGGCATATGACTGATCGTGGTGGTAATTTGATGATTATAGTAATGAAAAGTTTAATCAAGGACATTGCTAGTATAATGTTTCAGCTTTCAGCATTCAGGCTCCATCTAAGTCACCTGTCTCAGCAGCAGCGGTCTAAAATGTGTACCTAACGCGTTAAAATGTTATGCCTCAAACCACGGAAGCTGACAGCGATGTGCGTTTTACACGGACACTAATGGATGCGTTTGTATTGCAAGTGAATGACAACCTCTGCCTAAAGCCCTGTACAGCTGGGCTTTTCAGTGTGCAGTTCTACACAAAAAGTGCACTGATATATAAACAGAGCAGTGCAAATTTAAATGCCAATTTGTACAGTAACATTAACGAAATTTCCATCCGCTTCATGCATTTTCGGACGTGTTTTCCACACCCAAAAGCGGGAACTTATAGTGCCCCCAATCGTGGCGACTGAGGATTAGCTTGCTGCTCTTTTCCGCTAAAACTTGCAAGCAAAAGTTTATGCATATTAAGGAGATCACATCATAATGATCTTTATCTAATATTTACTCAGCTTTTTAATAATGCTATGCTTTCAAACAAACTTTAATAGCATGAGCACGTCTAAATATTGTATTATTCGAAAAGAAAATCTTTAGTCTAGCGTTACGTCCCCATGGGCATCAGTTCTAGCTCCCCAGTTGTGCTTAGGCCTATATGTTTTCAAGCGTCTTTTTGTTAACCACTGTCTTTTTACATTTGTACAGTTTTGTGTGTTATTTTTTAATGCATTTACGTTTGCTCCATGCAGTGAAAAATTAATGATACTTACTTACTTACTTTTTGTGAAACTTCTGTAGAACTTTTTGTACAACGCACTGCATTACTATGGCTGCCCAACAAACCCGCAACAAGTCAAAACTCGAAAGTCTACAGCAAAACTACAACACGTTCTACAACGATCCACAAAAAAGCTTTCAATAAATCGATAATTTATCTCAACGTGCAAAGATGTACGGTTTTTTGCATGGTCTGCTGTCAAACAGATACACAAATGAATGTAGTAGAGTTTGAGTCTATCTTAGGTTTACATTTTTTGCGTTGCGAGACCCAAACTATACACGGTGTTTCATAAAAGGCACTTTTTTATTTTTTTATAATTTATTTAAATGATGATTAATTTACGCAAAATTTTCAGCAGGTATAACTAAAAAATGCAAGTACAAACTTGCTTGTCGCAACTGGTGCTGACAGTTGCTGAATAGCTATGCTTGGATGGTGAACTTCATCTGGTTCACTGATGACAAACTGTTAGAGTTTTACAATTGCGGCCACAAAAACCCAAAATGATCACTTTCACACGCTTGTGGGGATAGCTTGACTTTTACATCTTCCAGTAAGTCAGTGCACTTGCACACACCGCTTGCGAGATGATTGAGGTTTTGGATCGCAAGATGTCCGATTTCATGCCCCATGTTGCTTAGTGCTGATACGATGAACATTTTTCATTAGTGAATCAGATAATGTTCACCATTGAAGCAAGGTAGCAGCTGACAGCACC
>Ga0209367_1000616_pt1 | contig 37445 bp, 27 predicted proteins | sample WorMetLIZISLAND2_FD_187412 | JGI IMG/M metagenome (GOLD analysis project Ga0209367, IMG submission 187412) | Marine gutless worms symbiont microbial communities from Max Planck institute for Marine Microbiology, Germany - Olavius geniculatus... ...
AGTGCTAACCGAGATGCAACTAAAGATGCGTGAAATGCTGACAGAAATCCAACGTAAACCATGAAAATTTACCAAAAACAGAGAGCTAGCGTAAACGCGACTGACCTGTCCGCCATCTTAACTCTTCTATTAATTACAAATCATTACGTTACATTGTATTTCCAGAGTCTGTAAGATAAATGCATTGTAGTCATTACCTACTGAGGGTGGACATAGCGTATGTGAGATGTTATCTTCCGATGGCGACAGCTGTTGCAGCAGAGAGGATATCACGTGATTGATGACGGGAGGCGTTACTGCATCTTGTATATCATACACATCTTTATTCACCGTATTCGGTAGACAAGAAATAAACAAGGAATAAACAAAGACAATAATAAAACTTAACTAGAAGTACTTAACTAAGACTCAACTAAAATGTAATATAATGTCTATAGTCAGAACTCAATTATTGATGCAGCAAGACAGCAGAGATGACATAAAAAGTTATTACACTGACTGAACCGTGACCAAAAAAATTCTTTTACGTCTAGAAATTGCGTCAGCTACAGGTAAGCACTTGAACATATCCATACACTTAGCCATAACGTCATCAGACCTAGTCTGAAATATTTTGCTGAAACAACTTTGAATGACATACTGCAAAGACTTAGTCACGGTTTTGTTAACAGAACAAGCTTTAAAGCCATAGTATAACGCCGGCAGACATTTCACTTTAAACAGCTGTACAATGACGTCGGGTGAAGTGGCACGGCCAACACGACCAAAACGTGTATTAAAAGCCCGAAAAGTAGACTTTTTAGAATTGCTAAAGGAGCAAGTGAATACAGCTGAAGATGTCACGTATAGGCCTACACCTAAATATATAATGCTGTTACACACAGCTTCAGATCACAGATCTGCCGTAATTTCTTTATAAGTAGATCTATGATAAACCTATACTAAGCACACTCACAGTAAATTTATGAACTAAAGGATAAGCAAAATTTGCTGTTTCGTTCAAAACATTGTAAAGTGCATGCGCAATTGCAAACAGTAGCCTAGGTCTCTATCGCATAAACTTACACAACCCTAATACTAAGCGCGTGTGTCGTCACGATTGCGACACCCTGATCCAAGAAATTGGATTATTAGATTATTAAAAAAGTGCTATATCACTGGAGGTCAGCAATCACGTCCATTTTCTCCATCCTAAGCTAAAAAGCCTGGCTGATTGCCACGGTAAGTTTATGTCATTCGTTCATAAAAAGCGCAAAGATTATCACATACATCTTTGAGCTTATAGGCTTACCTGCAGACGTTAAACTTACGTAGCCTGTCTGTTTATTTGATTATTTCTTTCTTTACCAGTAAGCTTTTATCGTTCTATCAGTTTGTCAGCTAGGCTACTGTCACATCCATGCTGATGTTAGTATTTTTCCTACGATAAACTGTTATATTATATTGATTTAGTTCCCTGAGTGTTGGTAGTTGACTAAAGAGCTAGTTCCTGGTAGAAAGATCGCATTAAGTGATATTTAACAACAATTTTACAGCCAGTATCGATTGTTGGAATTCTCAGCAGCTGTTGAGATTTGAGTTTACAATAAATAAATAAAAATTATTGGCGACCTCGTGGTATTGTCTTAATGTCGCATGTGTCAGTGCAACAAACAGATTACACAGGGCATTTTTACGCGCGAAAGCAGCAGCTACTGCTTCAGCGCGTCTTAGCCATCGCAATTCTGTCCGTCTGTCTGTCCGTCCGTCCGTCCGTCCGTCTGTCACACGGGTGGATTAGTCAAAATCGGTGCAAGCTAAGATCACCAAATCTTCATCGTCGGCTGCCTGAAAGACTTTAGTTTCAGGAACCGTAAATCTTTTTTATAAATTCGAAAGGGGTCACCCCGAACGAGGGCGTTGAATGAGAGGGGGTGGGAAAAATATGCGATTTTTAGCCAATAAGTCGATGTATCTCAGAAACTGTGGGAGATAGGGCCCAGGTTACTATTAATCACTAATAGGAAGTCGATTGCCACCGAATTCAATGACCTTGGATGACCTTGAACGCCAAAATAGAGGTTTTTATGGATTTGTTTTGGCGATTTCGGGCTGCGACACGAGTCTATATCATTCACAAGGTGGCGCCACGCAACTATCGTTATGCGATCCAGATAGAGAATTTGGTATTTGTATATGAACTTAGCGTGAACACCCCAATTTTCAGCTAAACTACTGAACAGGAACTGTTATAGGCTTTCGCGCGTCTCGTAAGCACTAGCTCAAATTTCTTGTACATTTAGCTTACATAACAGCCTACCGTTTTGATGTTGCTGATGTTACGGCCTCCCTTCGCCGGCGTCTGAAACGTCTGATGATAAACAGCGTGACGTCATCTACAGCTGCGGCTGCTGCTCAGGGCGTCTTTTCTAGGCCTATGTGAAGGCGCGTACAGAGCGGCGTAACTGAACTGAACTGAACTGTCATGGTTTAGTTTCTTGACGAACTGGCTAATGGGCAAGCAGTAATGCATTACAGTAGGCACCGTCCAACGGCGTCGGTGACTATACGTGACTACGCGCACATACCGATCAACCAATGATCATCGGGCTCGCCTTGCTCGCCCATTTGTCACTTCGTCGAAAACTAAATCGTGTCAGTTCGGTTTAGTTAAGTTACGTCGCTCTGTACGCGCCTTAAGACTGAATGCGCGGCCATGTCTGAGCTTATAGGCTTACCTGCAGACTTTAAACGTACGTAGCCTGTCTGTTTATTAATTTATTTATTTCTTTACCAGTAAGCTTTTATCGTTCTACCAGTTTGTCAGCTAGGCTACTGTCACATCCATGCTGATGTTAGTATTATTCCTATTATACACCGCCCATTACAACTTGCTAGGGTCTATTGGCAGTCGTTCACTAAAACGAGATATCAAGCCTTTCATTTGCAGGGTTTCTACAGGTCAGGGAAAAATGGAAAAAGTCAGGAAATTTGAGTGGTCAGGGAAAGTCAGGGAAAGGTTAGGGAAAAATATTATTTTTGAAAAGTCAGAAAAAACTTGGGGAAAATGATCTTGGGTCATGCAGACTGCAGGCATCTGTGAGTTTTTGCGTCTCCAAATATTAAAAAGCAAGCAAATTTGCAGCTTCGATTGAACGTTTAAAAGCTAGAAGTGTTTTAGCTTCAGGGGGCAAAGCCGGAAGCCCCCTGACCCTCCAACCAGGGCCTCTGTCGTTTGCATATTGCTCAATTAATAGGCCTACTGTTTCATTACCTTATGATATACTGAAACATTTCTAACGTTCGTTCGATTGGGTTATTGTTTCGCAAAGGTCAGGGAAATTGTCATTCCGTGACTGGAAAAAGTCAGGGAAAAGTCAGGAAATTTTGCTACAAAAAACCTGGAGGAACCCTGATCTTTGTGAAAAGTCTAGCCATTCAATCTGTCCGTAGTTTGAAAAAGTTACAAATATTTGCGCTAGGCCTAGCCTATAAAAACAACTGCACATGAAAGTAGCAGTTAGATGTAATTATCACAGAATAGTGCTAAAAATTCAAATCTGCTGAAACACATCACCCAACAAACGTTATCAGCAATAATCGACAAATGTTCGACAAAATAAGTCTACATACACTTAATCGATCGATTGTTAATGTCGATAACAGTTAAGCGTGGAACTGCGTGGTGCTTATAAATTCGGCTCGCTGTCAAACCGAGACCACCCGTGTTGTTATCCAGACTTTCGCGAACAACAATGTCTGGGAATCTATAGAGAGAATAGGGACAATCCGTTACTAGGCTTTAATGTCCAAAGTGCAGGCGATTCGAGAAACGTTTCTTATATTGTTATATAGAATCTGAAGCCAGGGGTGCAAAAACGCGAGGCGTGGACATGGGGAATGCGCCGTAAAACATTTTTCTAGGGAGAGAATGTCCCCCACTATTATTTATCAAAATTCGTGTAAAAATAAGGCCGCTGATTGTGCAATAATAACGCACATGTTGAAACATTTTAATACAGGTCTATTAACATGTCTCCATTTCTCTGTCAATTATCGTTATTAATATTAAGCAACTGAAAAAAATAAGAAACATGCAATACGTTTTGATGAATTACAGTGATCTTACTGCAATTTTGTACATATTACGGGTTTATAACCAAGCGCTAAAACTGCACGAAAACTAGGCTAACCCATATTTTTCCTTACGCCAATGAGTTTCACCTGTCCTCACTTTTTAGCATTAGGCCTACACCCCTGGCTGAAACATTTCACTATGTAAACCATAAATATTAAAGCAAATAAAAATAAATTTTAACAAACCGGAAAAATAAAACAACATTGTATAATCGGTATACGATAAAAGACGATGATTGCACTGTCTAACGGGATGTCACCCAAAACTAGAAAGTGAACCCTTAATTTAAGGGAAACAAAACTCTGGTATAGGGTACGTGTATGCGATCTAGTCAGAATGATAACAAATCGTAGTCGGTTGTTGACGTAGCGCGACATCTATGACGTCATCCTTTGCTGTTTCCGGTATTATCAGCGTAGAATATTTAACTGTCCGGCTCCGGCACGGCTGCCATGTAGAATGAAACCGGTTTCTGCACATGTTAATGCACATGCACAATACACATATTTTAAAACAAGTTATGTCAACAATATTCCTGGCTACAATATGGCCATTCAAATAAGTCGCTTACGTATCTTGCCAGTCAGTCCGTTTGCCTTTCTCACACGGCCTATTAATGTAAAAAGAAAAAAAGACAAAAACCAAAATTTGTGTCTTCCCAAACGCAAGAGAAGCCAATTGCTAATCTTCAGTCAAAGAGGTCAAAGGTCAATAACACTGGTCGTCAAAAACCTACAGAAGAAAGACGCATATCTGGCGTACATGTTACGGCTCGCGGATCACACGTTGCCCGGTTCAGGCGCCCACTGCACACTGAGCACAGCGCAGTGGGTACAGTATGACCTTCGGCGAATAAACGGATGGCCGCATGCATGTCGGCACAAGGCGTGCCGCCATCTTTTTTCAAAACATAATCAATGACGTGCAGCCATGGTTGCACGTAAAACAGAATGTTGCAGAAATTTTGCGATAAAAACGATCAGCATCGCACACATATTGAGCAGTAGTTACGTGCAGAGTAAAGCATTTTTTACAACATGTGACCACAGCTTAAATACTCTGTAGCTTACACAGAAACGGCAATGTTGTAAATGCAATTCAACTGACCCGTGAGCATCCGGAGTTCCAGTAAGCCGTTCTCTCGTAGCATTCAACGCACGGTTTACACAGAACGTGTCGACCCGATGGCGTGTCTTCGTAACCTGCGACAACAACAAAATATTGTTCTTTTCAGCTGCCATTTATGATTATTATCAGCGCAATGTGCAGCGTTTAGAATTTTTAGTAAACACTTTCACACAAAATAGGCCTAGAAAGTAAACTCGGATTGACTGATCGACTGATTTTGATACACTTTTCTTGTGACCTTGAATGTCTGTTCAAAGTCATCCAAGATCGAAACGTAAAAAGGGAAAAGAGACTGCATGTGTATAAAAACAACATCTACACTTGAAAAGTAACATTTCTGTGTAAACACAGCGGATATATGTATGATTACGAATTTACGAATGTTTGTAAGTGAACGAAACAAAAAGCTCAGCTATCGCTTAGGGCGGGCCGATCGTATCGCCTCTCGGCCTATCCGAAAACCAGCATCCGACTTCCGGTCGCGAAAAAAACAATTTATCCGAATGATTGTAGTCCCATACGCGCTATGATGATGCAGATGCTGCTATATGGAACGCCACAGTCAGCGCTAAGATATGATACGGTAATTCGGCGCACGTGGATGATGGCCGCAGGCAGCAACTTTGCATTCAAAATTGCGGCCAAACTTAGTTAGAGACGTGGTTAATATTGACAGCCTATAGAAACTCGTCATCGCCCTATTTAGCGGTACCATTTTCGACCCCCTACGATGTACCGTTTAGCCACGTACGATCAATGCATTACAGACTAGCGAAAGACAGACGACATATCGTACCCAAGGCTCGACCGAACGGTCGGCCAAGAAATCAAGACAGGCCCGTCGAGAGCCTCAGCGGGGCCCGGGGAGACATTCTCGCGGCCCCCGAACATTTTCACGGGGCCCCTCTGGGGAAAAAATTTCTCATTTTTTTCAAAATAGTACATTCTGGCGTATTTTATATTTCTGGCGGACGGCGTGGCCCCCGAACGTCGGGAGGCCGGGGTAGCTTTCATCCATACCCCACCCTCTCGACGGGCTTGAATCAAGAAGTAAGCCGTAAACAGACCTGGATAGGAGTATTTGAACTGGATGTGTTCGGTGAGTCGCCTGGATCCGATGGCACGACACGTGTAGGGCGGCACAGGAGGTGGTGGATTGCACGGGGGCTGACTAATCGGCCACGGCTGGTCGGGCACGTAGCGGATAGTGCGCGGTCTAGCGGGTGACTTGAGATAGCGTGCCTCACACGGGCGAGGGCAGGGGAGGTCGGGCGGCGGCGCTTTGGTGCACGTGCTGGTCGGGTACTGGGTCCGAGGACAGGTGCGCATCGCAGGCGGACCAGGTCGCCATCCGAGCACACTCCAGCCGCTAGGTGGCAGGTTGGGCGTACAGTTGATGGCGGACATGGTGGAGCATGGCGACGGCAGGAACTCGAGACACTCGCCACCGCAGCTGAGCAGTTGGGTGCAGCAGACTTTGTTCTGATGACAGTGGACGCCGGTGGTCGGACAGCGATGACGCGGCCGAGGCGCGCAGCGTGGGTTTCCTCGCTGTGGAGGGACGCACGGGTTGTCCGGGCGTGGACACAGCGGGCACTGCGCCCAGCCATCACACCTTCACATACACATCTTTTATTCGCCAAGGAGTGGTAGCAATTACAACAAACTTAAGCGATTAATTAATACAAGTGCCAAAGTAATGTGGTGAAAGGCGAAATCGTTTTCTATGTATTCGCCTGCGTGACCAATTTATACGGTCCAGTTTAGCACACCGAGTACCGTGTCCGAGACTTAGTGACTTACCGACTGTGTGAAGACATTATGCTGAGTGTAACTGAGTCTGTTTGCGCACTACACGATGTGATCGGCGGCTCTCGTACTCAGATCTCAATCAGCTACAAAACACAGAATAACTTCATCATCGTCATCTGCTTTATTCTCATGCAGTTCGTGAGCAAAATATATATATGGACAAAATGTTATTTAGCAAAATACGGAATTGAGGTATCCTCTACATGTACCATTGTTGAGTTTCATCATGTTTTTCAGCAGCAGTAAGCAGACGACACGCAATTATAATGCTCTCTGTCACCACCAGTCATGTCCTAAGATGATAAGATCCCTTCATTTCTGGTTATGTAAAAATACTATGGCACTTAATTCATCCAAATCAAATGCTCTCCATTCTCTTTTTGGTACATCCCAACGGTTAAAAACCACGTGTTTAGTTTTATTTTTGTTGAAATAGCGGATCCAGTCCAACTTTCAGATACCGTTAGAGTTCTTTGAGTTACAAATTGACTCGAGCCTTACAATGGGTTTCCATACAAAAGCATTATTATTTGACCCTCCAACTCTTATGAAAGACTGTTTAGAACGAGTGTGAATACATACCGAGCCAGCATACAGAATGGTTGTTGTTGTTGTTAATAGCATCACGGAGATTGTCGGCGATGTTTCAAGTCGACGCCATATTCTGCTCGTTGCCAAGACAACGTCCGCGTTCCGTGACGTCATATTGACTCTGCATCTCATTGATAGCGATAACGTAATGCTTAGGCCATAGGTACTGCATGGGCAGCAGAGACTTCCAATAGTGAAAAGCAAAAATACTGTTAACAGTGTTTCAAATAGTCTAGAACATCGGAATTTAAATGAGCCAGTTAGTTATCAAAGGCACGATTAGCCTGTAGCCTACTCTGTATATTATTGTTGAGTAGCATACGCTGTTTATCATCATTTTATGCGTGGTCCGGTATTTCCTGATGTCATGTGTTTTAATTATCATCATTTTATCTCGACTTATTATATTATTATTCTTCTTAATTATGGCGCCAGTGTTACACTTCATCACCACTAAAGGGCGGACGCGAAGATCGTTGCAACCAATCGCCGCGACGGTCGCCTCGTGTATTCACTACCAGGCTGTGAGGCTATGACACTATTCTGTGTTTAGGCCGTATTTCGATCTTGAGATTTTAAAAGTTAAGATTGCATCTTACAAAGTTTTTTTTCCAGCCTGCAAATGGAAAGTGGCAAACAGTAACCGAATGGATAAAGAAAAAGTAAAGAAAAAGTAAGCAATGTTTTATTCAATGTTTACCGTAGTGTGGTTTTTACTGATAGTGCTGGGTGGTTAAGTGAGAAATTTCTCATACAAAATACACTGAAAATGCACCGACTAAATATAGACAAAATTCTGGCGATCATTCTTTACATGAAATTTTTGGTTTTGTTCGTGAGTATACACTGTGTCTCAAAAAACATCCCCGATATTTGTGACTGTAACTTGAAAACCAATATCAGATTTTGATAATTTTTGGTACAAATATTCCAGACACAACTTGCCATCAAATGACCATTTAGTTTTCCACTTTATCCATCGTTTGTTTCTGCACTATCTGGGGAAAGCACCACCAGCGAAATATTACTTTTTTATCCAATGCGATATGATTGCTTAATTAACATAACGCGTAAAACTAACACTCTGTTTCGTACGCTGCTAAATAAACGAACATCGTAATGATGACGAGCAAAAAATATTTTTTTAAACTTACGTCGAAACTTGATTGAAAATTTGTATCGTATGCATATACGATTTGTGTGCTCATTAAGTTACTACTGACTTTCTTGCTTACTTAAAGCGCCATGGACGTAAGTTGAATCAAGTTTATGTTTTTGTTTCGTTTTTGTCAGTTACTGCACAAGGCAAGGACTGGGCAATGGGTACAACGTTTGTACAGTGTATGATTGCATTGCTACTTAGTGTGCAATACAGTACATATTTTTTTATTTTGCATAATTAAGATCATATTCAATTGTTTTGTTGTGTTTATGTATTTTAACATTATGCGATATTATATTTTGCTAACGATGTTAATAAATATCTGTACAAAAAAGATTTATCTGTCAATTCAAACTATTTAAAAAAACTACGTTAAAAGCTTCAACATTTCCAAGGCTAAATTAAAATAAATTGTTTACCCAGTCTGACTTAAAGCGCCGGGAGCCTTACGTTGGACTCTGCCCCCAAATTTTAGATGCTTAATGCATTTTAAGGTAAACAGCTCATAACAGTTGTCTGCGGGTTTGAAAACATGCAAATTGTAAATTGGTCGAAAACTAAAGACTGTGTGCTATTAACCAATAGATCATTCTTACTGATCTCTGACGTATCTGTTGGCTAGTAGCTAACGTGTTGCATCCGTTTGCATTGTCTAATTAATGTACTACCGCAATATCACGCAGAATAGCTTTTAGCATTAATCGCGAGTTCTAACTACTGTAGTTTATGAACTAAAATCTAGGCTAATTGTTATGCTCTGTAGTTGCAGTTCACGGCTGTCAGACAAAAACCCCTCCAAAAAATCGCAGGGCGCGGTCAAGCGTATAGGCTATTATGTAATCTGCACCGCAGAACAGTATTCGCTTAACACATTAATTAAGCGTACTAGTACACTTATGCCTATACAAATGCTATTTTAATTAACGAAAGTAGTTACTGACTGGCAAAGTTGTTTATTCACGCACAACAAACGTGCCAAAATGGCATCGAATGCTGAGGCGTAAATGGGTTTAAGAATAGATATGAAAGCTAAAAACCGAAATAAGAAAATGGGCTTCTTTGTAGACTACGTCCGCCACGCTTCATGGTCTCACTAGATCTGGAGTGTCTCTTGATCCCGATGTCGCCACACAAGGTAATTGGCCATGGTAAATGTGTACGTTATTCAAAACACTATTGTTTCTGGGTCTACGCCTTCGCCGAAGTGTAGGTCTATAGAGCAACATGTGACACATTTGCATTTACTTACTTTCACTTACTTATGCTACTTAACTCTTACTCTCGGGAGGGCTTGTGGTCCGCTCTGGTCCGACTAGGTAATAATTCTAATGCTGTAACATAAAAATAACTACAGCACGTCATCAGTGACGTTCGTGGACGCGCAGCAGAGCAGGTGTGATGGAAGCAACTCACGACATCAGAGTCAGAAGTGCTGTGGTTGAACTTCAAACGCAGGAAGAAGTCTCGACCGGACAGGAAAGGACGATGCAGGCGACCGACCAAATAAAGAAAAGTTTGTCGCCACTGGTTAACAGCATGAGGCTGTTTGGCCTCTACTTTAGTCGTAAATCGCGCGTATCTACAGCGGCTACAAGACAACTAAGTCTCCGAAAATGTTATGGCTGTTGGAATACAGGACGAATCTACTGTACCGTCATGCTGGCGGTGATGTACGCCAACGCATTTCGGCACCTTATCTTGTTCCACGGCAAAGATACGCTTAGCGTAGAATTGCTGCTAAAACTTTGTCTACTTGCAAGCTTGTTGCTAATTTTAGTCTTGCATACAGCGTACTACGTGGCCAGTCACACGGAAAGTCTGGATCGAGTATTTCGTCAAGTAAATTTGCTCACAGCTGACATTTCTCCGAAGTACAGACGCAAAGCGATGGTGATAACATTAGTTTGTTGGACATTGACAGTATCAAATACCGTTTTGTATATCTTCCCAGTCATCGCCAGCGGTCAGTTCACTGATATGTCGATGACGGTTTTCTTTGATGCGCCACCTGTGCCGAAACCGTATGCATATATCATCAATGTTCTCTTTATTGTAACCGACCTATACTCTACAGCCTGCTACGTGTTTCCACAAGCAATGAACTATGTCGTGGTGAGTTTGCTGTGTGATCAATTCGCCAAGTTGAACGAGGAGTTCAGCAAATGTCTGGGCGGTCGAGGTGAGTTTCACGGCAACTTTGAACAGTTTCGTCGTCGTCATCAGACCATCAGCCACTCGGTGAAGGAAGCCGATCGCTTTCTCATGATCAGCAACGTCGCGTGCTTTTGTTGCCACATGCTCGGCATCATTGTCATCGTATTCTGTTCAGTTTTTTATCCGCAGTTTACTTTGTCGCGTGGAGCGGATGTAGCTTTTCAGTATTTTTTCTGGCTTGTCATCAACTTGTTCGGTTTATCACTGGCTGCCGGGATGGCGATAAGTGTCAACAACAAGGTAAGTAAGCCCCTACGTATGTTTTCACGCGCGACAGCAGAATGCTTCGCGCGTCTCTACGGCTAGGCTACCCCCTCTCCTAAAAGTGGTTATTTTACCGGTATTGGCTTGTGTAGCGTGAAAAAGGTTGCAGATAGGTACAGACATACTGATTATCATAACAAGCACTGGTGACAGGCTTTTTAGATTTATTAACATCGATGACCTTGAACCCCTTAAAAGAAGTTTTTAGTGAATTTTTCGCAATTTTTGGATGCAGCGCACATTTCAACAATGAATTGCGACGAAATGGCTGGAGATAGACCAAAACAATTTGCACATGAAATTTTTAGCACTAAACGTAGATTTTAGCAGTCTAAGTCCCGACCCTCTAAGTTGAAGGAGGCCAGCACAGGCGGGCGTCAAAGACGGCTACCCCCCTTCCCTAAAAAGTGGTTATTTTGCCGGTATTGGTTCGTGTAGCGTGAAAACGTTTGCAGATAGGTACATATATGCTGCTTATCATAACAAGCACCGGTGACAGGCTTTTTAGATTTATTAACATTGATGACTTTAAATGACCTTGAACCCCCCAAAAGGGAAATCTTGTTAAAAATTTTTTCGCAATTTTTGGCTGCAGCGCACACTTCAACAGTAAATTGAGACGAAATGGTTGGAGACAGGCCAAGACAACCTGCATATGAAATTTACAGCATTAATCGTAGATTTTAGCAGTTCAAGTCCGGAGCCCCTAGGTTCACGGAGGTCAGTGTAGGCGGGCGTCAAAGACGGCTACTTTATTTCACCGCTATTTGCTCGTGTAGCGTGAAAACGGTTGCAGATACGCAGAGACATGCTGCTTATCATAACAAGCAATTGTGACAAGCTTTTAATTGGTGTGAACATCGATGACCTTGATTGACCCTGAACTTTTAAAATCGGAATTTTAGTGGGTTTTTTGCAATTTGTGGCTGCGGCGTAGATTTCAAATGTGAATTGCGTCGAAATAGATCGAGATAGGTCAAGACAACCTGCAAATAGGAACTGCTATGTCTGTCGCGCGTTTCATGAGCTTTACTCAAATTACTTGTTTAGTTTGCTCTAATTGCGAGATCGGTAGTAACCACAGTTTTACTAAAGCAGCAAAAGCGTTTTTCACTGCGGTAATAGTTTTAGTTTAGTTAACAAAAAATGCAACCACTTATGCTTTAGCTTATAGTTTTACTTTTGTGCCAGTGTTCTGTGCTTATCAGTCTCCATGACAATTTGCTTGTCATATTTTTTCGTTGTGAAAAAAACCTGGTAAAATTATGTTGTGTCTGCAGGCTTTTAAACACATTTTGCAACGACGTGTGGAGTAGAATTTAGTAGGTTCTACGGCGATTCTCAGTTTGCTTAATTCTGATAACAATATCTGTGTTTCGTGCACTACTTTGAAATGGTAGCGATTTAGGTTGCAACTTGTAACTGATTGTCTATCTAGGCGCATAAACTGGCAGAACTAATCCACGACATTGACCTCGACTCATTAAATGGCAACGCGGTCAGTAAGGTAAGTCATCCCTTTAGTCAGATAGTTGAATTTTAAGATAGTTAGGCCCTACTTATGTCCATATATGCTGATTTAGTTCGATTATTTCCAAAATTTTGATTATTCTCTAGAAATAAATCCTTTGCATTTCACTGCTGGTATAAAAGTTTACATTCGTGCAGAAAATTGCGACAGTATGCAAGACAGAACGTGTTGGAGTGTCGCTTATATGTGGCTGCGTCTTTCGTGTACTTTCATATAGTGTCCTAACTTGTTTAAATTGTTTCTTGCCAGATAAATGTGTTTCTAAATCGACTGAATGGAGAGACTATCGGTGTCAGTGTACTCGGCATATTTGTCATCGACAAAAACACTATACTAGCGGTACGTGTAGTCGTCGTATTATGTGCTTTGTACACCGTGTCCCAAAATTAGCGGCACCCCTGTTTCAAACACGCCTAATTCAGTTTGTAGTTCATGGATTTTGATGAAATATCGTACACTGCACTTTCTTGACATTAGTTACGGTCACACCCATTATGACATACGCACCTTACCGTGTGTGCTCAGTGTAACGTCTTATGACGTCAGAGTTTGTTTGCATTACGATACGTTCAATGCATTGTTATTGACAAAAGGGATCAAGCAGCAGTGTACCCGTCTTAGACTAAGAGCTCGCGTCGAGGCCAAAAGTGGTCATTTTAACGCTAAAACTTTAAAGACAAGTTCAGAATGATTGTGTCAATGACTGATTAAAATTTTGTAAAAAATCTGTTAGGTATTAACGATTTTACACTAACTTATCTGTAGGAGTGCCGCTAATTTTGGGACACGGTGTGTATTTTATTGTTTTGCTTACTAAGCGAAACATTTTGCCATTTGCGTGACAATGCCAGTAACAAACACTATATGGTGTTTTTGTTTTTTGTACAGATGTGCTGATTGGTGTATTTTTGCACTGGGCAGTTTTAAGTAAACCAATCTGTATACCCACTGCCCAGAAGAAGTCTGCGCATAAAAGTAAACTGTATTGGTTGTTTTGTGAACTGTGTTGTCAGATTCTTGCTCTGTTGATTACTTATTTTCTGCTCGTCGTCCAGTTTGTGAATCCGTCCAGCAGTTTCACGTTGCCGATATCTGCAGCTTCTTTGTCAATTAACGACACGTTTACTGCTACAACATCCTGGTAGTTTGACTGCAGATACACGGCCGCCATTCAAATCTGAACTGCAATATGACAAATACGAGCGTTTGCAGTTACACAGCTTACTTAGGTACACGAAAAAATATTGTGCATTAGTCGTTGACGTTGTCGGTGGTTTCAATACGGCAATACGCTCTCTTTATTGTCACCAAAACTATCATGCTGGTTTGCCGACGTCAGTAGCTAGTTGGTAATGTCGTGGAAATAAAGAACTTCTAATTATGACATCCAATAAATCATGATTATTTTCAATGTCACTGTACGTTTGCGTGTAACACAGTGCATCAGTCTGCATTATCTACCTAGTATAAAAGCGCAATGTCACGCGTCAGTTAGATTTTTAGTTTGTCGGCTTGTGCTAGGCATACAGTCTACGGGCGTCGGACGAGATCCCACTGATAAGTTACACTGACTGGGCCAAGCGTATCAACGGTTAAGATAGCAAGATTTCACGAAATAAATGCAACCACACAGTTAAAGTGCTACAGTGTAGTTGCAAAACACTATATAATATCACGAAATCAGTTAGTTAGTATTACAAACAAACAAAACACAAAAATTAATTAGTGAAAACATACATAGGCTAAAGTCATATGTCAACTTCATATACGTACTTCCTTTGAAACATCCGTTGCATGCAACCTTCGCAGTTTGTCATTTTTATGGTCCTGCAAATACCAGTCGTGTGATTTATTTTGTCCTTTTTAGATCTTGCAATTTATAGCACCGCAATTAGGTCCGTCATTTTAGGTCCTGCAAATTTTGCGCCTCCGTCCGTTCGAGTAATTCGATTAGCATTGCAGCTCATAATCTAGCTATAATACTTTGCACAACAGTTCGCCGCTAGAACGCAGTGACGCAGAAGCCTCGAAATTGCAGACTTTGGCAGGTGCGAGAATAGCAGCGATGGAAACAACTCGTACTAGTGAAGGAAATAATTGCATTCGAGTCAGAAGCGCCGTGATTCAACTTGAGACGGAGGAAGACGCTTCTATAAGACATGATCAGCCAGTGCAAGCAACAGACGATGTTCTGAAAAGTTTGTCGCCATTAATCAACAGCATGAGAGTGTTTGGACTTTACTTCAGTCGTCAACCGTCCGTGGGTTCATCGGATTCCAGCGAACTAAGCTGCAAAAGCGTCGGGAAATGTCAGCGCTGGCATCCTGGACGAATCTACGCCACCATCATGTTCGTCGTGCTCTGCATCAACGCGTTTCGGTATTTGTTCATCTTCGCTGGTGTACAAGCCTTCGGAGTGGAACTGTTACTAAAACTTTGTCTACTTTCGACCGCTTTGCTCACTGTAGTCTGTTTCATCGCGTACTACGTTGCCAGTCACACGGGAAGTCTCGATCGGGTGTTTCGTCAAGTGAATTTACTCAAAGCTGACATATTTCCAAAGTACAGTCGCAGGGCGAAGGTGCTTACGGCTATCTGTTGGTCATGGGTAGCATTTAGTACTATTTTATATATCTACTCAGTTACTGCTTACGGCGAATTTGATCCTGCGTTTGTGGTTATATTTAACTTACTCCGATGTTCAAAAACTTGCTCAGGTATTGTCAAGGTTGTCCTTACCGTAGTCGAAATACACTATTTAGCTTGCTACATGTTTCCTCAAACAATGACGTGCATTTTGTCCGCTGTTTAGGATACTTTTATTTTTTAGGTTATTACATTTTATAGTTGGACGATAGTTGGATGCTTTTACGTCAGTTTCCTCAAGCAATGAACTACGTCGTGGTGAGTTTGCTGTGTGATCAATTCGCCAAGTTGAACGAAGAGTTCAGCAAATGTCTGGGCGGTCGAGGTGAGTTTCACGGCAACTTTGAACAGTTTCGTCGGCGTCATCAGACCATCAGCCACACGGTGAAGGAAGCTGATCGCTTTCTCATGATTAGCAACGTCGCTTGCTTCGGCTGTCACATGCTTGGACTTATCATCGTCCTCTTCTGTTCTATTTTTTATGAGCAGAACACTGTGTCGCTTGGTGCGGACATGGCTTTCCTGTACATTTTCTGGCTGGTGGTCAACTTATTCGGCTTATCGCTGGCTGCGGGACTGGCGGTAATCGTTAGCAATGCGGTAAGTATGCCTACTTGTTATTACGACAGCGATATTTTACAACGGTTTCAGTTAAACTGAAGAATCAGTGTAATGCCAAAAAATAGTTGTAGTTTTGAACGCATTAACAAGTTTTGAAATGCAATGCACGGAAAATGTTTTTATGGTAACTAAATTGTGAACTAAAACGTCAAGACAAAGGGCTGATAACATAGTAGAGAGTAAGCTAGCCTACTCTATCTGCACAGACTAACACAAGACTAATTTTATGCTCTATGCATAGAGCTAGAGAGTAATTTCGCATGACAATAATGGCAAACGATGAGTTTTTTATGAGGTTCCGAAAAATCGGAGTCAGCGGATGGATTTGTTAATATCGCCTGCTTACACTAGTTGTTGTAACCTTACCGAAAAATTAAATACAATGCAGTAGATAAAACTGGCATCGAATCTTTCAGGTCTCAGTTTTTGTATCAATGTTCGACTGTTTGTTTATTAATCATAATGTCTTACTCGTAGTACAAAGAATGTAAAATACAATGAAAGACACAAAGAACAAGCGCTAGAGTTACTTAACTTGTTTGTTGTTTTTCACAGGCTGTTAAATCGATTGTTACCATGACATATCAGCTACAAGTGTGTACTGTGCATTTAGGCGCACAAACTGACGGAGAAAATCCACGACATTGATCTAGATAAACTGGACTCCAGGACTGTGTGCAAAGTAATTACGCTTGAATAGTCATTTTTTAAATAGTTGTGTGTGCATACGATATCGTCGACATTTACGATTGATATACGATGTTATTAATACAATTACATTTTGTAGGCCTAAGCTGTGAAATAGAGAACGTCAAAATCTAGCTTAATTTACAACAACAGGCAAATAGAAAAAAAAACAATAAAAACGGATGTTAATGATTTTTGTTTGACGTTTTGTGAATTATCTGTTTCTGTCAGATAAACGTGTTTTTGAATCGACTAAACGGAGAGCCGATCGGAATCAGCGCACTTGGCATATTTGTCATCGACAAAAACACTATATTAGCGGTACGTTTACTCGTCGTAAACCTACGTGCTGCTGACGAGAAGATAACTAATAAATAATTGTATAATCTGCTCTGAAACGTTGTCATAAATAAGTAAACGTAGCACTCCAAAATAACAAACAACTGCCGACTACAGTATAAAAGATATTCTGCCTTTACAGAATTAATACGCAGCAGAGCGCTAAACAGAACGACCGCTTGTGCCATTATAGTTTTGGAGTTATCAGCCAGTTGAGCCAACTAACAAATTTACTTACGATAACCAAGTGTGCCATTTTTACTTGGCGCATTTGTAATGTCAGTGAATTCAGTAAAAACTTTGTGTAGTGTCAGTGCATGGGCTAATGCTGAGTTGTACAGTTGTGTTGTTGTGTGAAATGTGTTTTCAGATTCTTGCTCTGCTGATTACTTATTTTCTACTGATCGTCCAGTTCGCAAACCCATCCAACAGATCCACGTCAGCGACTTCTGCAGCTGCTGTGTCAACCAATGACACGTTCACCACTGAAGCGTCCTGGTAGCCTGACTGCAGATACACCGCCGCCAATGATGTATAGACTAAAGACAAACGATAGGCATGCTAAGGTTGAAATAGAGGAGCGACTTTTCTGCCTAAGTCCTTCACAGTGAACACTTTGGAAATGTGTCATGTTACAACATTTTCGCTGTCCAACTGACGTCATCTAAACACTGACTACATGGAAGGCTACTAACGGAATTAGTCAGACTACTTATTTGACAAAATAAAGCAACAAGGTTTGACATTAATACAACACAAGTAGCGCTACTTTTTTCTGCAAAGTTTTTGCAATTTGCCTTCGCATTTAATATTCAGTTTGTTATAGTAATCTAAAAACAGTTTGTGTCGTATATGTTGAAAAAATCGAGAACGTTGTCATGTCAGCAAGAAAAGTTTTTTCAATGAAAAGTTTAAGCACACTTGCGAAATCGAAGTTTTTTTTGTTTACCGCTTAAAAATTAAAGCAAAGTAAAAAAAAGTCGTCGGATTTTGATACTTAACCGACAGCCTTTAACCACCATACACGATACCCTTCACAACTAAACAATTTGACAAGATGCACCAACGGACAAGCGGACAGATGCAAGTGATTTTATAATCTGTCCCATGCCGTGCTATGACAACAAGACAGAAATTGACAATGGTAATAGGCCTAACTATAATAATAACAGGTGAAATAGTGAAAAACGGTTTATGTGGTGCAATGTGTAATAGGGTGTTTACACGATCGAGCAAACATCGAGCAAACGTCTAGCAAACATCGAGCAAATATGACGCATGCATAAAGCATAGCCTATACGAAGCAAATATCGAGCAAACATCGAGCTGGCTCAAGCAGGCCTATTGGAACCCGCCCCGTGGCTCAAATGCAGGCCTAGGTTTAGGCTCTTAGCCACAGCTAATCACATGTTATATAGGCCTTCCAATTACAACCCGCCCGCCCTTTTAATTAGCATGCTAATTATCATAGAACGTCAAGCTAACTGCTTAATGTTTGCTCGATCGTGTAAACATCCTATAAAGGGGACGGATTTTTACGGATCATTCATGATAATGACGCTGTCAGAACTAGCCCTGCTCTGCGAAAAACATCCAGTCTGCGGTTAATAAACTTTCTAACCAAATGTCATTATTTTCACGATTTGAACATAAACTTCGGCAAACTGTTTGCACCGTCTGGTTTCTCTTGGTCCAGATACTGAGTTGCCACTGCAGTGTCAAGCTGGAACCAGGCAGTTTTTTTATTTGTGGTGATTCTTCATTCACAGTTGTTTTCATCACGATTCCTAGATTACTGTCAGCGTATCATCGCTTCTTTATCTCATCGACGTCGTCGTAAAATTTGTATTGTGGACGCCATTTGTCGTCGACTATTAATTTTGTTGGCACTATGACGTAGACCTGTAAGGTAGACCATCTGTTTGACCTGCCCATCTCTACTAATTTCAACACAATGATATTATTTGGAATTATAACTCACATCGAGTCCGTGATGACAAAGTACACGCGTAGGCTAAAACACTTTTTAGTTCCGATTTGTTATCGCATGTGCCTATTGAATAACCGTCAGTGTAATGTACGCAATCGATCAAGCAATTTATCAGTGGCTAAAACACATCAGTTCGCCGCGTGATGTCAGCCATTTAAATGACCATATTGACGTAGACTGTCTATCACTATATTGCAACACTGGAATACTGGTACAGTTGTGGACCCCGGGGTGAAAATTATCGCGACGTCTTGCTGCACGTTGGTCTTTTTCTTCCGCATTAAGATAAAACTGTTACAGAGCTTGCGAGACGGTTGAGTTTCTGAACAGCGAGATACCTAACTTGTATTTCTCTTTCATCATTTTTTCTGCTTCTCGTATCGTTGCCCACAAAATCCCGACATTCAAAACATCTAAGCTACCTGTACCGTACTAATGCGGGGCGATTCACAGCGACAACGTGGCTAGGCCTACTTATCTATGTGACCAATAAATGAATCTGCACAAGGCTAGGCAGCTGTGATTGGTTTGGTGCATTGAGGTTATTCTTATTAGATATTATTGGTTTGGCGCTCAGTGTCACAACTTGAGAGGCAATCTTAACGCAGTGCAGGCAGCTGCTAATGACATTCATACATTGTAGGCCTACATTTTGAGCAGTGTCAAGTAGCTACATTTATCGATAGAAACGTCTTCAGCTAAAAAAAGGAAAAGATTCTGGATGTAGAAGACTGTAACAACGCGTTCATCACGTTTTGGGTCAGTAAAGCATTCAGCATTTTGCATTTAGTAGGCCATATCGTAGCCTACCAGATAGTATAAATTGCGGTAAGTCTACACGTGACGGTAAGGTAGTTTTGTTGTCAACGAAAAAAATTATGAAATTAGTTAGCAAATAAATAAGCAAATATGTAAATAAGCAAGCAGATTTATTTGTCCACAGCGCAATTAAAACAAATGCCACAATACACTAAACTGTGGATTTATTTACATCCACTACGCAATCAAACAATGACTGATATTAAATAACGTTACTGCAATGGCGTAGTTGACAGCTTACAATGTGTCAGCCATGCACTGATCATTTTGCATCACATTAACGCCTCTTTATACAACGCTGTAAAATACATATGCCATTATAACCACAATGTGGATGTGCTTGGCACTATTTTGCTGGAACTTGAAAAATCAACTTGTTAGAAACATCAAGCACGAGCTAAGGTAAGCAACGTTCAAGGTCACAAATTATAACGGATGAACGCCATCGGGACGGTAAAAGTGCACAACACTCAGGCCTGGCAATAGCATATTATATACGACTTCTAATGACATTGTGGAATTTTAATTGTGGTAGAGCGTGCAGTGTAAACAGAAATGTCCGAGGAAACTTCAACCGTCGTCTCGCACCTGCGTGCTGCCATGACAACTGACGGTGGTGTTAACGACACAGAATCTGCAAGTGGAAACACAGTGGCGTCATTTAGCTCAAGCGACTATATCTTTTATTTCCACTGCGCTCTGGTAGTCATTGGAACGCTGGGAACGGCAGGAAACGCGCTTATCCTTTATGCGCTGATGGCCTCCAAACAGTACAAGAAACATCCGATGATTGTCAACCAGAACGCGCTCGATCTTTTCTGTAGCTTCGCTCTGATCGTTTCCATCGCAGCGAAACTATTTAATGTCCGCTTCATTGGAGAGGTCGGCCACTGGTTATGCGTAACGTTATACTCTGAAATGTTTGTGTCGTACGGAATGTACGGTTCCAGAATCAACATCGCTGCTATTACCGTGGAGCGCTATCTAAAAGTGGTCCATCCGATCTGGAGTAAGAAACGGCTGCGCTCTTGGATGATCAACTTAACAATGGCATTCTGCTGGCTGCTCGGAGTTGTATACGTGGCATTTACGTTCAAAGCACGCAGAATCAAAAATGGTGTATGTCTTAGTACCATCCGTAAACAGACGGGAACGATTCTTATCATATGGTACATGTTGTCCTTTTATGGCATCATATTCGCCATCTTTGTCTTCTGCTACGGGCGTATTCTGATGGTCATTCGACGTCAGGCACGTGTGATGGCCGCCCACTGTGCCCCTGAAATGTTAATTTACAAGTCTCACGGTGTGTCTTTACACCAAGTATCACCTGATCATTGTGTCGCCACACTACCTTGTGATGGCTGCTCACAGTGCCGCTGGACCAAGCACCGCAGCTCAGACCCAGTCCAAGCAGATCAAGACGAACGTCATCAAGACGATGATCACTGACAGCACCGTGAGACAAATTAGCATATTACGAGGTAGTGTAGCGCCGCAGTGATCAGCTGGTACTCGTCATCAAGACAATGATCCTTGTTAGTGCGTTCTACGTTATCTGTCATCTGCTGCAAGCTGTCCTGTACATTGACGTGATCGTAGGTGCAAACAGATTTGCCGCCGTCAATTATGTTGGTGACATGTCAAGATTCATACAATTTCTCTACATCACAACTAATCCCTTTATTTACGCCACCAAGTTCCATCCGGTCAGGAAAGTTCTGAATTACATGATTTTCAGATGTCTGCCACGCAACCTGGTCACGCCGAATTCGGCAGCCTAGTCAGGTAGCACGCGTTGAATGTTTTATTTGTTTAACGCCCAAAGGACAAAAAGTAACTTACATGTTAATATGGTACTGTTTAAACATAAAGCTGGTGCTTTTGTGTGTTGCGTACTATTTCAAAACGTGTACGATGTTTGTTATACTATTCTGATGAAAAAGTTGTTAAAAGATACGACACTTTTCGTAAAAATACACGTAAGCGATGTTGTGTCAAAATCTTTCAGGATGTTAAACGTTAAGTCCTCTTTTTGCTTGTCCATGATCTCGATAACATTTTTACGTGCAACAGCAAAATGCTTCGCGCGTCTTAGCTATGGCCTGAGCAGCTGTCCGTCCGTCTGTCCGTCCGTCTGTCACACTTTGCAGCCGTATCAAAACAATGCAAGCTAGGATCACGAAATCTTTACTGTGGGTTGCCCTAGGTTTTTTTGTGATGAAATTTCGTGCCGATGGATGATGGGATTTTTCTCGAACAAAGGCGTAAAAAAAGTACCCCCTAATTTTTTTATTTTACCAATATTGGTTGCCTAGCGTCAAAAAAGCTACAGAGAAACACAGACATGTTACCGTTCATAAGAAACACTGGTGACGAGCTTTTAGGGATATTCACCTCGATGACCTTAAACGACCAAGAACTCCAAAAAATAAGGAGTTTTAGAAAATTTTTCGCTATGTCACGCTGCGGCACACATTTTAAGATTGAATTGCGCCAAAATGGTTAAAGATGAACGAAGGCAGCCTGCATATTAATTTTTAAAGCATTAGATTTTAGTAGTCTAGCTAAGTCCCGACCTCTAAGCTCAAGGAAACCTGCGCACGCGAACGTCAAAGAGGAGTAGCCTACCCTTTTAAAAGTGGTTATTTTACCGATATTGGCTCGTCTAGCGTGAAAACAGCTGCAGATATATAGACGTGCTGCTTATCATAACAAGCACTGATGGTGTGCTTTTTAGTGGTATTAGCATTGATGACCTTCAATAACCTTGAACCCCCCCAAAAGGTGTTTTAGTGTTTTTTGCGATTTTTGGCTGCGGTGCATTCTTTAAAGGTGAATTTCGACGAAATGGCTTGAGTTAGACGAAGACAATCTGCGAATCGGAACTGCATGCCAAGGCTTTGCTCAAATTACTTGTTGGCTATTTTACTACCGATTTTCTTTTTAACTAGAAAAGCAGTCAGCGACCGCAAACCTCCGCCAACGCCATGTTGTTCGCCAGGTGGCATTACCATATTTGGCAGCGGTTTCCCTTATCTGCCCATGGTAAAAAAGTCCGAAAACCAGAATCCAGGATTCCTTTCGGATCATTTCCAAAATTAAATCACTTGTAGTTTTTGCCATTTTCGACATTCCCTGGAAATTTCAGAAAGATCTTTCCATAACTTTTTGAGTTATCTTGCTAGCACACAGACAAACAAACTCTGTCAAAAAATAACCTTCTTGGCGGAGGTAACTATACTCGCCAGTCATGTAGCAGAAAGCTACTAAACACGCGTGTGTGCGTTCACGGATTAGATATTTCATCATCATTTGACACTATGTGCCAGTCCAGCTGTGTTTTTCTCGATTCCAAAAGCAAAGTCGGTGATAATAGGCTTAGGCCTATAATAACAATAGCCTAATAATAACAGTATTAAAAACTAGGAAAACGCTTGTTCAAGGTTATGTACTGCACACCGAACCCATAATGACTTTTGGCTTATGACGTTAAAATTTAATAGGCTAAGTGCGGCGGTTTATGACTTTTCGTGGTAGGCCTAACAGACCACGATCATCATCATATATTCGTTTAATGTAAAGTTGACAAGCGCAACTTTCAACAACGCAAGCATACAACTCCACAAAGATACACAATAAATCCAAAAGCATGCAAGCGGAAGCGTCTCATAGTTTGTCCAAAAGCTAAAAACAATTTTAACGAAGCTTACTTTCAAAAACTATCGTTACAGACAGAACAAATGGGTGGATTTGTGGCTAAAAACACGATGCCCATAATAATAGGCCTAATGGTAGGCCCATATAACATTTATGGAAATGTATAATTTACAACAGCTACTGACATCAACAAATAGTAAGCACTGACAGCATACTAAAATTATAAATGCATTTCTGCTGATATATCATAATTATTATTTTCGATATTGCCGTTTATTGGCAGGCATGAATGGTCTAATGCAGCGCATCGGTGTTCATTGTCCGACGGTGGCATCAAAATGTCACAAATACGACCGTTTATCGTTATAGCGGGTATCGGACTAAAGCCCGCCTAAAAAGACCGCTCTGGGTGGAACAGAGGCATTGCCGATGCATTAATTTTCAAGTAAAATTTAAAAATAATAGGGCATACAAAAATAATTATTGCTAATAAGCCTGCTAAAGATAGTTGTCGAGAAAATTGCATCGGCCATTTGTTTAGCTTTTGTCTTATCTTTAAATCAACGTTAATCTCAAAGGCATAACTTACCCTCGGTCAGTCAGATTATTATGAAAAACTTTATTCACCAAAATTAATAAATGGTACACGTCAAATAAATAACATATAATTAAAGAATAGAAAACAAAACATGCAGAATAATGCTAAGTGCATTATTCACCTACTCACTAGTTTACACTTTTTGGGTGCCAATAGAACACTTGACTATTCTCCATTACTGCTCACCTATAGTAGGCCCAAAATGTGGTGCTTCGCAGAAGCAAGTGGCGCGTGGGAGGTCTTTTAACTTACTTTTAGAGTTTTAGCGACTATAGGCTGGCTCATAGTTCGTTCGATATTAATTAACGGTAGCCCTATTATGATTACGCAGTGACTGTGGCGCATAATATCACGCTAGTGGATTTTGTTGGCAGATGCGAGATACGACATAGAAAGAACTGACGTTATTTACACTAGCGTTAGCATTTAGCATTCAGCTTAATACAAAAAAAAACAAAAAATCTGCAACGAACAAGAAGATGCAGGTAGAAAATCAGGTCTGGAAGAGTTTGTCGCCATTGATCAACAGCATGAGAGTGTTTGGCCTCTACTTTAGTCGTAAATCGCGCATATCTACAGCGGTCGCGAACCAACTAAGCTGTCAAAGTTTCCGAAAATGTCATGAATGCTGGAATCCGGGACATATATATTCTACCGTCATGCTTGTGGTGATGTGCATCAACGCATTTCGATACGCTATCATATTCGATGGCACAGAAAAAATTGGAGCCGAACTGATAATAAAAATTTCTCTACTTGTAAGCTTGTTACTGGTGGTCGTTTTACATACGGCGTACTACGTTGCCAGTCACACGGGAAGTCTGGATCGAGTACTTCGTCAAGTGAATTTGCCCACAAGTGACATTTCTCCAAAGTACAATCGCAGAGCGAAGGTGCTCACGGTTATCTGTTGGGCACTAGTTGCATTCCACAGCATTTTATATATTAACTCATTTGTCACTTACGGAAAATTTAGTGATCTTTCGATGTTAGTTTTATTTGACTTGTTCTCAGTGTCAAAGCCTTATGCAGATATCATAGCGGCTATTTTTGCGCTACTCGATGCGCAGTCAACGGCTTGCTACTTGTTTCCTCAAGCAATGAACTACGTCGTGGTGAGTTTGCTGTGTGATCAATTCGCCAAGTTGAACGAGGAGTTCAGCAAATGTCTGGGCGGTCGAGGTGAGTTTCACGGCAACTTTGAACAGTTTCGTCGGCGTCATCAGACCATCAGCCACTCGGTGAAGGAAGCTGATCGCTTTCTCATGATCAGCAACGTCGCATGCTTCGGTTGCCACATAGTCGGCATTATTGTCGTTTTCTTTTTCATAATTTTCTATCGACAGGTCACCGTCTCAAGAAGCACCGAAGCAACTTTCCAGTACTTTTACTGGCTCCTCATCAACTTACTTGGGTTATCGCTGGCTGCTGGCCTGGCGATCAGTGTCAACAACAGGGTGTGTATTTAAGTACTATATGCTATAAATGTACAAAACAGTAGTTTATACACTTGTTAACGACGACATGCAATTAGTGACATCGAAAAAAGCAAAAATCAGACAAAGATAATATCACTCACCATCACAGCGTCTAACTGTCAATGTGCTGTTAAATAATATCACTTTTTTCTAATTTTTGCTGCTTTCGATGTGGTCACGTTCCGCTGACGTCACGTGATTCCTAAAGATCAAAATCGTAACCCCAAAATATTTAAGGTTTAGTGTCTTCATGGCCGTGGAAAGCAGATGGTTTATAATTAACCATCAACATAAAACTTTGTTATTGTAATAAAACAGCAAATATAAATGTACAAAACATCAGTTTATACAGTTGTTAACGGCGACATGCAATGAGTGACACATCGAAAACAGCAAAAATCGTAAAAAGGTGATATTATTCAACAGCACACTGACAGTTAGACAATATGATGGTAAGTGATATCGCCTTTTTTCTGATTTTTGCTGTTTTCGATGTGTCACTCATTGCATGTCGCCGTTAACAACTGTATAAACTGATGTTTTGTACATGTATTGATTTAAAGATAGATAGCCTAATGGTGAAAACTTGCGTTTCATCTTTCATATCGACGTTTATCTTTGCGTGATTTAAATTAGGCCTACACTTTATGTAAACTCGCTTTATCTCAATGTTTCTTATATTCACAGAGCGCTGAACAATTTGTTAGCTAAGCGAATACTTTTCAGATTACATTACAAGTAAGCATTTTAGCCGCTATTTATGACTGTTTGCACAAATTCTATTTAGGCGCACAAACTGGCAGAGAAAATTCATGATATCGATCTCGATTCATTGGATTTGGACTGTAAAACTGTGAGCAAGGTTAGTGTCTAAGGAGTTTATCGTAGTTCATAATATGTCAGGTTTCGGTAGTTATACGATTTTAGTAACATACTATGACAACATAATGACTTCTGAATACAAGAAATCTACACATTTACTTCGAGTTTCAAAATCGCGGAATTGGAAAACAACGGTCAATTGTTGCATAACTTGTATCGTGTTAAAGACTTTAACATGACACGATACGAATACATACGAGACCGAATCCATATGCCTTGCATAAATATGTGACTGTAACGTATACAAGTGTTGTAGCTTTACCGTTTTGGTGTCAACAACGTTGCTAGTTACGGTACTCCCCATTGCTTACTTACTTTTTCTTTTTTTACGAGTGCCGATGTATAAAAAGGCAACAAACAATGGAACGCAGTGTAAAGAAAATGTCCGAGTTTCGTTACACGACACGGCTGCAGGCTGGCGTCTTCTTAAACTTATTTGACTTAGGCTATAGTTGAAAGCTGAAAAATGGCGCGCGCGAAACAGCGGAAAGATGCGCCTGTGTGGTTGCCTTTCTTTTTGTATCATTATTACTTGCGCATTAACTCTGTTAATATTATTGCTTATTGTCAGATGAATGTGTTTCTAAATCGACTGAACGGAGAGCCGATTGGTGTCAGCATACTGGGCATATTTGTCATCGACAAAAACACTATACTAGCGGTGCGTAAGCATATGGTTCACTCGTTGTTTTTTGCAGTCAGCAGTTCTTATTACAACCCAACATAATCGGATAATAGTCATTATACTTATACACACAAAACAATAAAATTGGGAAAATACATTAAACATTAAAAAAACCCGTCGCATGATTCTGATTTATCTTGCACGTTTATCAATGCGCAATCCAGCATTTCAGTTATCAAGAAAAAGTTTCATGGGCCACGTCCTTTTCAAGCGTAGGCTAAACATACATGTAGCTTATCACTAAGCACATTCATCGCATTATAAGTTAAAATGCATTTTTTTGAACAACTTCGACCAGCAGTGGGCTAGAATTCAAAATTTTGTATGCTGATTTTGACGCTTTGTACTAGACTTATTAACTTATTTATACTGAGTAGCATTGTAATACGTAGGCTATAGCTAACGGATCTGTCTGCACAGTAAGCTTACTAAATCAATGTGTGGTGTTTATGCGTAACGCTGGACTATGTAGCGTTTGTTACGACTGTGAACTGCATTGTCAGATTCTTGCTCTGCTGACTACTTATTTTCTACTGGTCGTCCAGTTTGTCAATCCAGCGTCCGGTTCTACTTCGTCTGATCTACCGACAAACTACACCGTAACCACAGCGACGTACGACTGACAACCAAACCACTGCAGCACTGAGACACGTCTGAGCAGCGTATAGGCTCTAGAATAAAACAGAAGTCACGCACTGCCACTTGTATGCATGTCGGTGATCAGTCGTGCATTCTTACCTCCGCCAAGGAGGTTATGTTTTTGCCAAACTTTGTTTGTTTGTTTGTCTGTCTGTCTGTGTGTTAGCAAGATAACTCAAAAAGTTCTGGAAGGATTTTTCTGAAATGTTGAGGGTATGTCGGGAATGGCAAAAACTACCAGTGATTCAATTTTAAAGGTGATCCGGAAGGAATCCTGGATTCTGGATCACTTTGAAATTTTCGTTACCATTGCTTTCAATGGGGCATAAGGCAAACCGCTGCGAAACCGAAGATGGTGCTGCCACCTAGCGAACAACGTGGCCTTGGCGGAGGTGTGCGGGCTCTGACTGCTTTCTAGTTTAGTAATATAAAGATACGTTACTATTCGTTCTGTGCTTATTTTATGACCGACTCCGTCCTCATATCTCTCAACACAGTGTCTGGAGTGTTATAACCGCGTGCAATTTTTACTGCAGTCAAGCGCGACGATTCAAACGCGTCTCGCGTCCGTTTATAACAGTCACTCAGGTCCAAAAAATACAATCTATCATGGTCATGAAACAAGTAAGTTTCAACAAGACTCAAAGTGTGTTATGTATTGTTGTACTACTTGTATAGCCTAATACTGTTAAGGCACTAGACTACAATGCGAATATACTTACCGGTAGTACGTATGCGGCGTAACGACGTAACGCATTTTTGCGCTATTTGCAGCGTGTAAGGGTGCGCGCTAAACGCGGGACCATCTCAATTGAATTGGTTATATATCCGCTCTTCTAGGGCGAGGTAGTGCTTAATTTTACAGTCACTTGAGATGGTTCCCGCGTTTAGCGCTCGTTAACGCGCGTCATGCGCGTTAACGCGCGCAGTGAAAACGCACCTTAAATGTTTGACTATAATTAATGCTATTATCCAAAACGTTCCGATCTTTTGACTTAAACTAGGCCTATTCGCATTACGATCAACAGGTACAATTCTTTCAAAAATCACGCTATTTAATAAAATTGACAAGAATAACGCCAAACTGCAACGGCGAATTTTTTAAACGGCGTACAAGGTGGCTCAAAATAAAATACCTTACCAGAAAATATGCAATTTTGTCGCAACCAGTTTGCCAGATTTTTGAAAAAAACTTAAAGCTGTTTAATCCTGACACTTTTTCGTGTCCAACAATATGCACCGCGCTGAGTTATTCAACCACATTAACGTGCAAAATACTGACTATGAATAATAACAATTTTCGTCATAATGTTTGTATTGAAATAAAAATATCGCCTGGTTCTAGTTTACAACTGCGAAAACAGTTTCTTAAAACATGTTTATAGCCACACAATTTACACAAGCTCAGTCATTTGCTGAAGGATTTAAGTGCATTTTCCGTAGTTTGTATTTTTATTATCATCATCATTGACACACATAATTATGGACAAACAGGTTACAGAAAACAGTGACCAGCGCTTCAGAAATACAGCATTTTATAAAAATGTCCATTCTGCTTCCATTTTAACAGTGGTAAAAATTGAGCAATTATGTCGTAGATTACGATGTCAGTCCGTCTTACCACCACCATTTCGTCATTTTTATGTTGGTCGAAATGTAATCGTCCCTGAAATTTTCAAGCAAATTTTTTCGTAACTTTTTTGTAATTCTCTCCGCATCTTGTTTGATCGATGTCGCGATGGTGAACTATTCGAAAATCTGGTTTTTGGATCAGGATGCCGATCCCGATCAATTTTGCACACTCTGCTGTGAGCCCAACTGCACGTTCGTTCAAAATTTCATCATACGAAGTGCAACGGTTTATCGTGCTGACAGATACAGCGATAAAAACAAAAGTGAAAAAAGCAATCGTTCACATAGTTTTTCAAGCAAATTAACCAGTTTTCCCGTCACATACCGCTGTTCTGAATTTTTTCAAATTAGGCAACTTAGGTTGCAAAGGTTAGCACAGATCGTTTGCTACCGACATATTTACATGCATGTTTTTCAAGTTAGATTTCATCAGCGTATGCAAAAAACCTGTGAAAATGTTGGCCTGTGCATGCGAATATGTGCAGAAAAAATTACAGAAGCGGAAAAAAGAAAGGGAATTGTGCGATCTGCACGTTATATTTTTGTCGCTTTCTGTTCAATAGGGATCAAAATTACTAGGCCATCATTCGTTTTTAATCAATTTTCTGCGACGTATCTAACTCCATAAAACCGCCACACGACGTAGCTGTTCAGACAGTAGAATGAAGTTGCTAGTCCGACTTTTGTAAGTAAGCCTATAGTTGTGTTATAACATGAAATAATGCGATGATTATTGCTGACAGATGCGGCTAGTGATTTTGGTTTAATCTGCATATCTTACAACCCTGTCAGTGATGTTTAGGTGTTACCTACGCAGAGCGCGGACGCAAGCAAATCGAGTCGTGATGCGACGATGACAGCAATGTTGATCTACTGCGCTTTCATCGTCTGCTGGTCGTCCATCCAGATCATCCACTTACTCGGCTTTCTCGGCTACGAGGTCGACCACGCCAGCTGGTTCTACCATCTCTGATTGGTTCTACCATGTCAGCGTCGTCCCGGTCTTCTCCAACAGTTGCATCAACCCACTTACCTACGCCGCCAAGTACTCTGAGTTCCAGACGGGCGTCAGACGCATGGTTGCTCGTTCGAAGGTCAGGCCTCTGCAGAACGTGGTGCGGGGATTGGCGATAAACACCATCTTTACTCGACCTACTCGCACTACAACCGTCATCTGACGTGCAGTGTTTGCAGTGTCTGGTCCAACTTTTCGTCTCCAAAACCTTAGGAATAAAGTAAATATAAGTAATTAGTAAATACTAATAAAGTCAATTTTTAGCAGACATGTTTAAGGTGGTTTTGTAAACTCACAAAGTTGTGATGGCTTATTCTGTGATGTAAATGCCCTTGTGACTCTTTTGCTAATTAAATGATTGACTGATTGATCGATATTTTACAATGCTCCTAGAAGGCAGTTAGCCTGATGTTTTTAAACTACTTTTGCTAAATATTTTTAAAATGTTTTTTTTGTAAACCACCGACTTGCACATGTTTAAAACTATTACTTTCTGGCGGTATGAAATTTTGAATTTTACTTTTATTATTACACATACACATAAAAGCATTATCAATGTCGGCTATTGCGACAGACGTTAGCATAGCGTGGTCTGTATGTCCGTCCGTGTCTGTCAGACTGTCATACTTGTGCATTCCGGCAGGAACACTCCAGACGTGACACCAGTTAACGTAACATTAAACAAGAACTTTGCTATAAAATGATATTTACATTTCGAGCATATATTCGAGTTCAGACACATAGGCCTAACAAAAACGCCAGTAAAACGCCTGCTTTTTATTCGGGAATTTTGCTGGTTTTTTCTGTTTATACATTACCTGTAAACGACTTCTGAAACGTTTGATTTAGTATTTTTAAGCTATTTTGGAAGTGCTTATTATTTAATATTTGACAACAACGTTAGAAGCGCTATGAATTTAACGTCCGTAGTATGCATTATATCAATGTGCATTAGGCCAACAGGGCGCGTGCCGTAACTATGTCACTAATATGCAAGCCCAATCCTTTTTCCCCTTCCTTCTCTTCCATCTTCCCGCGCAGTGCATGTGCGTTCGCAGCTTTCAGTCGGCAGAGGTTGTGCATGATAATGTACACTACAGCATGCTGTTGGTGTCGACACTGCACGCTGCTGTTGCATCTGCACGAGCTGCTGCTGCTGCTGCTGCAGCTGCAATGCTCTGATGTCGTTAGCCTATAGGCCTACAGCAGCGCTTTTGACGCAGCTCTTCATGCCTCGTCGTATAATGACCGACTGACTTATCGCAACTCGATGTGCCACTGCAGTGATATACGTGGCTGAAACGTCTGATGACTACGTATCCACAATAGTTTGAAAAAATTCATACGCTGTAAACGGTGAGTTCACGATACTTGTCACTTTTCACTTTCGTGGCTTTGCACATTGCTTTTAAATGCGTAATGTTCGTGAAAAGTGGAAAAACATTTTGCGCCTTCGAAGGAAATCAGCAATATGACATAAATAGTACGCTATAACTAAAAAGCTAATTTTTGTGTTGTTTATAATGTATTATATTAAATTAATTTTTTTGGTTTTTCAAAAACTTTTTTCGTTGACTTTTTAATTGATTTTATATGCTAAGCAAAGCTGCTTATAGGTTAATTATAAGCGTAGCCTAGGCCTACATTAACTAACATTTCCATTGCATCGTGCAGAACGATTTATCTGGTAGCTACAAATGCGCTGTTTTTGTTCAGAAAATACATTTTATTGTTTGCTGATTTGATTCTTTGTGATTAACGTCAGAAATAGCCGAGAAACTACGTAAATTATAAATCGTTATTACATCGCTTTTAAAACGCTAGATTCGGTTTACTGTTGCAATTAAAAGGTGAGCAGTCACGACCAATCGTTTTCGTCAACTACATTTAGACTAAATAACAGCAAAATTTAGCAGTTACTGAGAAGTCCGTACACTGATTTAGGCTGATTGACAATGTGCAGCACGACTTTGATTTTTTATAAACCAAATAGAACGTTACCGTCAAGTCGTTTATGTTTAGCCTACATCTCACTGACAGCGCCGTTGCTGAGCCCTGTGGTAGTCTGTAATTATCGCCGCATCGTCGCAGCTATTTCTATTTCTATCGTTCCTGTATTCCTATATCGTGATTCATCATCACACCCACTCCATCACTCCATGTCCGCTATTTTTGCTCTTACCTGAGTGCTGCCAATTACGCACATAGTCAATGAAGTGATCACGTGTTTCAACGTCAGGTCAGTATCCTTGCTTAAGCATCGACCGTGAAAGTCAGCGCGTATGAAAAATCGACTCTGAACAACACGTGACAATTTCTGATTAGCGCCGAACATACATTTCGTTACTTTTTAATTTGTCGGTACAAGTACTTTGGAATTTTTTTAGTTCTGTTATGTTTTTCGCCGGTTTAGACTACCGGATCATAAGAAGCTAATTGGGTATAATATTTCGTCTAAAAGTGACATCAGCACGTCTGCGTCTGGTGTGTTTTAATTATCTGTATTGTTGCGTTTACAAACCTAAACCAATATAGAGCCGTCACAAACATGCGTTATGTGTGAGAAACGTACGATGTGTAATCACGAGGATAACTTGTATCAATTTTTGTTCGTTGTAAGCTCGGGTTTTTTGATTGTTGCAGCGCAGTAGCACTAGCTCATATTGTACTCGTAACACGCATGTGTCCACGCCTTAAACATTCGGTCATTCAGATCAGCATTCAAAACACGTAGTAACTAGCAGAACGAGGGCGTGGTCACTTCCTTCCAGGATTCCGTTCAGTTATTCAGACTTCATTCATTGAAGAACACGCCTTTGGGTCACCGGACGCACACGAGAACCGATTTCGTAATGATTATTCATTCACTCATTCATTCCTTTAAAGTTTGATAAAGAAACAGACAAAAAGTTGTTACACAATGGAACGAATTGAGTAAGTAAGTAAGTAAGTAAGTAAGTAAGTAGTCTGCATTTGTAGCGCGCCATGTCAAAACAGAAGTCCGAATCGTAGGCGCGGAATTAACAGTCAAAAAAAATAAATAAAAAATAGTTCATGTTAAAACGGACGGTCAGTGTAAAGCATCTTCATAATAAAGTTTTTGTCGTCAATGACTGATGTACGATCAGGAAGTTAGAAGTTGTGGCTTTGCTCGCGAAGACTGTACTGTTGCTGGCGTTTAGGAGAAAGGAGCTGATGCAGCAGGTGCTGACACTTGCAAAATTTTGCAAAATCTGTGCAAAATTTTGTTATCAGCATCATCATAATATAACAATGGCACTGGCAAATAATTTATTATATAAAACGGCGTCTGTTTACAATAAAATAAAAAAAGACTAAACAAAATCACACGCAAGTCACATTACGGCTTTGTTTTAGAGGTTTTGATTTTATCGCAGATGACGTAAACTAGGCCTATATTTGGACTAAAAAATGTGTACTGGTGCTGTGAAGTTTGCCGGGAAAACGCATTTAAATAGAATTCGTAGCTTTACGACCAGCTACGTATAGTAAACTAATGGCCGTGTCTCAAACCCTTCATTTAGAACATGATGGTGGACATCCAGCGAGAGTAAAGTAAGCGAAACTAAACAAGCCGGGCAGTATAATGTATAACTGAGGCTTGTGCCGAGACCTTCAAGACTTCTGGAGATTAGGTACATATTTTACGATGAGATCGTGTGCGTCTGCAGCTGAGTCAACTGCTCTGAATTACCGCAGGCCTACAGATTCGTCTTACCGTCTGCATAGCCGAACGTCGAGATCAGCTAGAGCGCCGTACGGTGTACGCACGCTAATCCGTGTGGAGTCGAAACGCGAAATCCAACAATTTATACAAGTCCAGTTGCAAATCAGTTTCTTTATTTTGATCATTTTTTACTATTTGTCGTTACCTTCTGTTGCTGTTGCGTGCACTCTTCTACAGTGTTGACGCGCATTCTTTGCGAGACGATAGTTATTTTATTTTATTATTTTTAGTTTTTTTTTGTTAGGCTTACAAATTGCTATGCTGATGAAACAAGATATAGACGTTGTCATCATCCTCATTATCAATATTTGTTTGTACTATAATTATTATATTATTATTAAATCTAGAAAAGCACAACAAAACAGCAAATATGCAGCAAATGCACAAAAACACACTCTGATTTGACTTGTTAGATTTTTTTCGTTGGTTCGATTTGCCGTTATCACTCTGTACATGGGAACCCAATCTGAATAGCTCTTAAATATAATTAATTCGAATAAAAAAAATTTAAACAATATTGCAAGGGACATTTTTTAATTCGATCTAAAAATGCTAATATTTTTGCTGGTTGAAAATTACATGTAGTAAGATCTTGTTTGGCGGCGAAATAGTAAGAACGGTGTGAAATTAAACAAGGCTGCATCAAAGTGATTAGTATATAGCGAGTGGCAACACGATGCACACCTGAGTGATTGGGAGTGGAATGATCGAACAGGTGAACGTCATCAAAATCGCATCATTGCAGGTATCAGCTTCAGCAGCTGTAAACGTTAATCACTCATAATCGACTTCAAGACATTTTTGCACTGCTGAACGTGATTTAATTACTGGCACATTGACAAAACTGGGTTTTAGGCTTAGCTCATCGTAACTGTAATGTATACAACACTAGTACACGATAGCGTCGATAATCTTGTGTTGCACATAAACAGGAAGCATCTACTGGGCAGTATGTTTTTATAAAACAATTTTATTTCGCGCCATATATCACATGGTGCAATTTTTAAAATGTTGTGTAACAAAATCTAAAACCTAAAAATTGTACGATACCGATCTTGATTTTGGCCTTTAAGTAATCGACCTAATCAGTAATCGATCGCTTGTGTAAAAGATGACTTAACACAGACAGTCAATAGTACATATTACTTTAGCAGGCCCTGCTTCAAATATATTGCAGTACTACACACTTACGGTATTGTGTTCAGGTGAATAGCCAGTTTTCATACGCTGTCCCTATTTGACCCAAAATTTGCACTAGCTGTCAAATGCAAGAGGCTCCAATGAAGCTTTAAAGTGCGAAGATTCTGAGCTAATTGTCCGTTTAACTAGGCCTACTTGCGAAGTAACTCAAACTACCCTCAGCTTGCACTAATACTGTTTTCGCAACTTTCGGCTGCAGTCATTCTTCATAAACCAAACGACGGTGTAATCTATGCGATTTGAGCGTGATATACATGTAAGTAGGCCTACGATACTGCACTGTCTGTGCTGGTCTAAGCTCGTATCGCGTATTCGCTTATCCAATCCAGCAGTGCGGTATTTAGTACTTAAATGATCACTGATCGTTAACGACTCAGTCAAACCGAAATACATGCAGCATTATGATTGTAGTACTTCGCTAAGCACGTGTGTGTCGCGTGAAAAAAAAAACTAGGCTTACTGAACAGTTTTCGACTTTTCGTGCATTTGAAGTAGGCAGAGAACAATCTTAGATGTAATGTGCAAGCACTATTATTATCTGGGTGTGGCATCGACAACGGCAATAGTTAACGTTAAATTGTCGATATACCGACATGGTGCATAAAGGTAAAATACCGGTTGATCCAAAAAGTTAGCCAACAGTTTCTGCAACTTTATAGCTTTGTCAAATATTGATAGATTTTTTTCACATTTTTTGCTGGCATACTTAGCAGCAATTTATTTGCAAGCTGATAATTAAAAAGTGTGTCCAAAGCTTATAAGTTGCTGGCAGTATTACGTTTTAGAATTCTAGAATGTAATAGCCTACTGATGTAATAGCCTACTGCGAACAGTCTATAAGCTGCTCGCAGTATTACTTTCTGAAATTTCACTTTAATTACTCTGCTCGGTGTCCCAATAAAAAATAATTTAAAAGCGGTCAATATAACTTGATACGGTTACATCGGCTATTTTTGTACCACTTCTTATACCCCAAGACCTCTGTATGAAAGGGATGGCCAAATTAATCTAACTTATAGATAACGAGACCCATGTTGAACTTTGTGCGTAATAGGTTTTCCGTTTTAGCCGTTGTCAATACAATGCCGTAAAATACTACAGATTTCTGCATATAACTACATACACATTGTGTCTTAAAAAGTATTACATCGAGCTGCTACATCGATAACCTTCTCATTATTCTTAACAGAATTTCAGCATTCTTTTACTGTCGCACTCTGTAGAAAATTTGCAACAAAACCACCATTAAAGATTTTATCCATTTAAAACGCAGCATCGCTACACTACCTTGCAAAAATAAATTTTTCAAAATTGCACCAATCTTTGCTTTGAAAACGTCGTTCGTGTGTTGTTTCTGTGCAGAAGGAAGAATGCTGGAAACCTAACATGTCACCGGTGATTGCTAATTAGCAGAGCTATAGACGTCAAGTCAAACTGGGCGCTGTTTTGATCATTTTGAAGGCAACAAATAACGTCAACATGCCGCCTTCCTGCTGGATGCCGTTTGTCTATAACAGTTCCTTTGCGTTCTCGCTGTTGACTCCTATAATTACCTGACGAGCGTCGTTACTGACGTCACTGCTCCTAGTTGCCGCAGTCTTATTTTATCGTTCGCGTAAGTGTTATCGTTACGTTGAAATTTAGTCATATAGTCCTAATGATAGTCGTCTCTGGAAGCATGCTTCAGATCTGAAGTGAAAGTCTGCCAAATAATGTGTTCTTTCGCGTTTAGAATCTTAGTCGCATTTCTTCTTCACACGCTGCATTAAGTTATAGACTGTTACGTTTAATAGACTTTTTCGGTTTTTCTCGATGCATGTTTTCGCGTATACGTTTTTCTAAATATAAATGTACAAAACATCAGTTTATACACTTGTTAACGGCAACATTTAAGGACTTGCACATCGAAAACAGCAAAAATTACAAAAGGTGATATTGCCCGCATCACACTGACTGTGTGTCAATGTGCTGCTGAATAATATCACCT
>Ga0209367_1000617_pt1 | contig 37427 bp, 14 predicted proteins | sample WorMetLIZISLAND2_FD_187412 | JGI IMG/M metagenome (GOLD analysis project Ga0209367, IMG submission 187412) | Marine gutless worms symbiont microbial communities from Max Planck institute for Marine Microbiology, Germany - Olavius geniculatus... ...
CTGTGATCCTCTATGACAGGTGACGCTCCGTAGCACTGCGACCGTTTTTTTATAAAGCTACCCACACACAACCTTTTTAACTTGTAACTCTGGGTATGGACACTTTGGCCTCGGATGGTGGTTTCTACGATGGCGGGTCTTTCCTGTTGAAAAGAAAAAAGTTTAGGAAAAACACAAAAAGTTAAGGACAGATTTGCATAGTACAATAATTTTTACGATATGTTTGGTTTTTTGAGTTTAGCAAATAATGCTCAGTTTATTCTGTATACAGACATTTCCATGGTCATTTTAAAGCTTGCTTGTGGCATGCTTTTATGTTTATATAACTTAGGCTTATTGTTTGTCTTACTTTCCATCTGTCTCTGTTTCACTCTACACTGCATTTGTGTAAATAAAGATTATTATTTCAGTTTATGTTATTTCAATTTATTTCATTGCCCGCGTAAGCGAACAACATTATTGGACCCGCGGTTTGCAGGAAGCAAACACAATGTCATATACCAGCACCCCAATCAGCCACACTAATAGGGTGTTTACACGATCCAGCAAACGTAGAGCAAACTTCGAGCAAACGCCCAGCAAATGTCCAGCAAACGTCCAGCATACGTTTGCTGGAAGTTTGCTGGACGTTTGCTGGATCGTGTAAACACCCCATAAGCCTTCATCCCGTAGCCCGTAAGCTACTACTCATTTCCCATCTCACGAAGGGTAAAAGGCTGAGTTGGCCTTAGCACACAATACACACACCGAATATCAGCTGACGAGAATAGGCACTACTCAATAATTAGAGACCGCATGCAGCGTCAAAAATATGCTACTACAGCCAAAACCGTTGCCACATCAGATATTTTTGTTCATAACTAATTACCATGGGTATAAAAGACCCCACATAACAGAGTCTTACCATGCATGGTGTCTAAACCCAAGAAACAATTTAGGAACCACCCACGCTGTTTCCCGGCTATCCGTACACACACGGGCATAATAACCAGCAGTCTGCCAGCTGTCTAATTGAAACACTCCTTTACAGAGGTGTGCAGGAATGACTTTTTCCGTTCCCATTCCTTCCCGTTGCCATGACAACTCATCCCCGCGTTTTCTCCCAAAACAACTATTGCCGATTCTTATAACATGCCCGTTTCTATCGATATAGGGGCTACATTTTTTTTGAAATGATGCTAACCAAGAAATGTAGGCTATACTAACTTACTGATGGGACACAATAAAACCGACGCTGACAGGTTACAAGACCAATGTGTCGACTGTCTTTTACTTGGTCAATTGTAAAAATACAGTAAATTCAACTTATTTAAGTAAATAAGTAATATAATTTAGATTATATCCACACAATACCGTTGCCAATGCGGATGAACGCGCGTGTGTGTCCGTATACGGTGTTCGCAGTGCGACTACGCGGGCACTACGTAGGCTACATGTAGGCCTATTCGCAGGCTCTCAGCGTTATACGCAGTTATACGCAGGTGTCCGCGTTCCACGTGGCCGCTTGTAATCGTACATCCCAAGCATAAAATTTTTAAATAAAAACAAACAAATATGATAGGGTTACTGTATTGGTATCAAATACCGGTAGCGACCAATCTGTAAGCGTAATTCCAAAAAACGACATCCCGGCATCTCGGGATTACAAATATCTTATTCCCGGGTCCCGTGGTTGAGAAATTAATCTCAGCATTAAAATCGCTATTACAAGCCTAGTGTCCGCATTAAAATTGTGCGCACAGATCGAGTTGAGTTCGTTGTGTGCGTACACGACCGTGCGCTTAGTCACGTACTAAGAATGTTCTTTTACTTACATTTGAGCTATCTCAACGTACAGTAGGTACAGTGTACATAGTTACGGTGAAGACGCTGTTACCGTATGCTAACTGCTGCTGTAACTCAGCGGCTTACAAACTAGTGTTGTGCGATACCGTCGATACCTCGACAAGTATCGTGAGTACTAACGTTTCGCTACCAGTATCGAAGAGGTATCGATATATCGCGATATATCGCGGTGCAACGATACCACATGACGATACCTGTTTCGACTTTCGACACTACACAGTTTGCAATTAAATCGCTCTGCTGTAAGTTGACAACTGCACACTGCGTGACAGCAACGAAAAAAGCGTCTCACACTTAAGCTTCTCAAACCTGTAGTAAACATATTTGAAGCGACGGCGAAACTATCCAAACGTCGCGGGGCAAGGGAAAACACCCTACCCCCCTCTGGGCGGGCCCGTAGATCAACACGTTTCATATAAACTTTTGATATCGCGGTACTATCGCGATATTCCATACCTGAGACAGTATCGTTGTCGTGGCTCCAATAATATTTCAGGTAGGGGTCGCACAACACTATCACAAACTACGTACTATAAGTCTACCATGCGTCGCCCAGAGATGTGCGGACTGCGAACGCGTCAGTCCGAGGACGCAGATCCGCAGGATTTTTTTTGCAGACCCGGACTGATGCGGATCCTGTTCCGTGATGAGTGTATATTTTTTTAATACAAGTTGAAAACAGAAAAAGTGATGTGTGTTTGAGATGTGCGTATAGCACGGTAGCACTGTAACCGGTAATCTGCTATAGGCTTAGGCGTAATGGCCTACCTTACGTAGGCCTCCTAATGTCTCGAGGCCTAAGCCTATTCAATGCGGACGCGCACTGACGCGAATCCCTGGTCAAAATCTGCGGACTGAAGCGGACATAAAAAAAATTCAGGATGCCCCCCTGAAGCTGAAACACTTTTTGCTTCTGAATGTTCAATGGAAACCGCAAATTTGCCCATTTTTCTAACATTTGGAAACGCAAAAGACCATCAAACATTGTTGAATTTTGCAATTCTTGCTGGAAAATGGCAAAAAACGCACCTTTTCATATAAAGTCCCCTGTAAAAAAATTTCATGGTCGGGCCAAAGGAGGGGGGGCATCGCACCGTGCCCCCTAAATACGCCACTGCTCGAGTAATACAATTAATCACTGGCTTTCAATAAAAATTTGAAACTATGAAAGATCGAGACATATAGTTTTTTATGGACCACCCGGTATGGAGCTCATCGATCAACGTCTAACGCGAACACGGTAAACTAATAAGCTAGTAAGGGGCGTTGCCAAGAGGTGGACACTTTTGCCAACGGTTGTTCCCAAGATTTATGCAAATCCTGTGAGTTTTTAAGAAAAGCGGGAGAAGTAGCTAAAAGAAGGTCGTTGATCAGGTTTGGAGTTTGCAAAACACGTAGAAGAATGCAAATTCGTGGCTTCCGTTTTAAGCATCCAAAAGCTATTATAAGATTCTGAGCTTCAGCAGCTTCGCCTGACCCTGACCAGAGGCTCTGTCTCTGGACCACGCTAGAAGCTCAATCCTAAGACCCCCGTGGCATATAGGCTATCGTTCCGTGCTCGTCATGTATACTCGTCTCGCGTTTTTTTTGACCAGGCGACGCCTTTGAAGCTATAACAGCATAATGAACTCAACGTTTTGAACTACAACAGGAGCAGCTGTTTGGACCTGTCATTGTGACCAGTTACATACACTAGGTGGCGTCAAAAAGACATTTCTGCCAACCTCCGCTAGACAACAGTGTAAACGAGACTTTTTTCGCACCAAAACCAAGATTAAAACCGAGACTTTTCATGCAGCATCAGATGTTTTAGACTGTTAGTTTCACTCACCTTCTAACGATTTTCGTCAAAGCATAGGCCTAATAACTAAAAAAACTATATGTGACAAAGTCTGCAATTTAAGCTAGTCGATGGTGACTACAACAAAATTTGTCTATTGTTTTATTTGATAAACTGTTATCGACATCTTCAGTAGTCTAGTAGCCTATAGCTGCTAGCAAAAAAATCATGAAATTTTTAAGACTGTTTTTGAAATACCAAGACCGAGATTAAGCTTTTTTTGTCTTCGGGCGCATCGAGACCAAGATCGTGATCTCTAGGACTACGTATCAGTTACAGCACTGGTGGAGTGGGTAAGCGAGTACGCAGTACGAGCTTACACTACTCCAGACAGTGTTGTAACATATTTTAACCACGCTTGGATCGCATGGACTACACCGTATTTCACTTTTTGACGCACGACTGCAGTCAAAAGCTGTAAAAATCTACCAGAGGAAGCTGACTGTGGTTTAATTTGTGACAGACATGTGACAGCAAACTCATCTAAACTAAGCTGACTTAACCTTACTTTATTGGAGCTCACAGACAGACGTCATTGGCTCCGTGGCTTTTAGTTTGAAATCTGACATCCTGCTTTGAAGGGACTAAATTTCTCAGACCGCAGACCAAGGTCGCATACGCAATGAATGATCGGTTGTGAAAATCGACCGATTTGACGGACACGCTAATAGCGCATTGCAACGTTGTCCAGCGGCAATTTCTAGCGGTACATTAATTTTAAGCGCAACCAGGAATTTGCTGCTACAGTGAGGGCGACAGTACAGGGGTCCTAATCGGGGTTTAGAGGCAGCGCCCCGTTTGGGGTCTGAGGACAAATCCCCCCAAGAATCTTGAGACACATACTAAATATTTGACTGACGAAATATAGGAAAGTACAAAATTGTTTGCAAATATAATGGTTTTTGTTAATTATTATTATGCACACGATTACCAAAAAACATTTAGTTTCGTTACGTACGATCTATCTTTAGACCCGCTGGGAGCCGAGCCCATAGACCTTCATTATAGGCTCTCGCCACCTTTATTGCTTCTGCATCAGCTAGCGCTTTTGAAAAAGCTCTACGTTTCTGCTGGGAGATCGCGGTTACGCCACTGCAGCCCGAGAGCCTGGTGTGTTATGACTCGCTTCTATGACCGCAATGATAGCTTGGCCGCAGCTATTACAACCCCGCATACGGGCGGTGGCAGGGAAGGGAAATTATAGTCGGGAGAGGAAGCAATTGCTCGTTCTCTAAGTTTTAGCCTGTTGGAAAATTTTCGGATCAAATAATACAAACGTAAGGGCTAAATATCCGCCATTATGTCGGAATTTAAAAACGCAATTTAAACCACGAGCTCTCATAATCTCTTCGTCGGAAATTCGCTCAGACCGTCTGTGGGAAAAATTGCAACTTGAAACTTTCTGCCCCCTTCCTTTTTTGTTGATTCATTCGCCATTCGTGCAATCGTTTCACTCACGTCACCAAAAATTCAACAACACGGAACAAAAACATGCCGAACGTCCAAAAGATCGACGACAGAATTACGCAAATAGTGACGTAATAAAAATACACAATGGTCTATAATAAAACGTGTATACGGCTGGACGCCGATACTTTTCTGTTCTGGACCCGGATTCGGGTCACATTTGCGGCTTAAGGCGCGTAGAGAACGACGTAACTGAACTAGCCTCCTCCCCCCCCTAAACTAAACTTACCGATGGACGAGTTCAGCGAAGTTCGGTACTGTTATGTCGTTCTGTGCGCGCCTTCAGTAATACATGTACATCGCTAACGTTTGGCATAGCTATACGCGCAGGGTTTTTTATAGACCTAAATTTTTAAAATATCATGACTTCAAAGCTAAAAAAATATTAGACGTCAGTGTACAAAATCTGGAAGTCGTGCAGTAGGCTTACAAGAAAAATGAAGCAAAAAATAACACAATGCAAAACGATATTATACTTAGGGCTTACTACTATACTTGTGTCACTAGGCCGACTTGGTTTTGAAAACAAGCAACATACAATTCTAGCTCCATGCGAAACGGAAGACACAGTTTCGGGATCAGAATTATTTATTACACACAAAGTAACAGAAAAAGAAAACAGATTCGCAGTTTATTATTAGCAAATTTTATGCAGTTTCGTTTTGACGTTGTGACGTCCAAGGCGTACGAGTTAAAATGTTTAAGTGTATTTAGACCAAAAAGCCCATTTCTGTAAACCCTGACTGCTGTGTGATTTATTATAGCTGTAGGTATGATTGACATTATTTCACCTGCTGCTATAGGCTACGATAGCAGCTGCCATTTCCATAAATTATTCGCTCTAATGACGTTGACTACGATAATTTACAAAGTGTTTTATAAAAAAAAGAACAACCGCTTCCATTATCTACCACGTTACTCAACTGTAATCATTTTCAGTGTTTTCATTTATATACTCAAAAATGGGAACAAAAATGTCCAGAAGTTTTTTTACGCCCCAAACGTGTCGTTGTCTTACCGTGTAAAAATATTAATTCTCACAAATAGCACCGAACGAAACACAGCAAAAGTAAGGCCACAATTTTTGACGCGCTACAGCTATGTTGTAGGCGTCCATGGTACGGTTGTCGTCTGTCCGTCTGTCTGTTTGTCCGTATGTCACAAATGTATTGTGGCTAAACGGTGCGAGATAGAGCCTAGATTGCTATTGATCACTAATAGAAAGTCGCATACGCCCCTTCAGATGAGATGAAAATTATTGACCTTAGATGAAATTGAAGATCAGTACTGCAACAGAAACGGTAAAAGCTGTAGCGCGTCTTCCCTAGCGACAGATAGGCTTTTTCCGGTAGATGAGTCTTGAGCACTGTACCATCCCTGCCACAATGCGGTATGATCGAGTTGGTCAATTCACGAGTAGCGACAAGATCGATGTGTGCCATTATACAGCGACACTACCTACAGTAGTTGCTACATACATCACAGCAATCTCAGCTTCTCCGCATCAGCGGCGTCAATGGCGTAGCCAAAGATGTGTATTAGGAGAATCTCCTTTCACTTCCTCTTTTCCCCTTTTCTCTCCTCTCGTTTTCTCCCCACTTTCCGTTTTTTCTTCTCTCTTTATTCTTCCTTTTTTCCTTTTTCTGTCTAACTTTGAAGCTAGAACGCAGCTGTGGAACTAAGAGAAAGCTGCATACATGTATAAGCTCTTATAGAGGGTTCTGCTATGCCGCCCTAGCAGAAATCGCATTTGGTTTATTGTAGCTTCAGAATATGACATTTCGCGGCAACGATTTTAATTATTTTTTTCTAGAAAATCTACAACTGACAAATTGGCACATGTAGTGCAGTTTGGGCGTGTGCTTATGTTTTGTCTGGGAGATTGGTGGGGGAGGGTTGGACCCCTTGGGCTCCCCTTGTCTACGCCACTAAAACTCGTTGTAGGCGACACAACACGCGCATTAATACTGCAAGAGACACCACATGATTGTATACATCATCTGAAAGCTTCGCCTTTTTTACTTTAATGAAAAGTAGTCAGCGAAATTTTTGTGCTTTAGGTAGTGGTTTGGATCTGGCAAAAAAAGTCGGGTCAGAGAAAATGCGTATTTTTATTTTTTTATTTTTTATTTCACTATATTCTCTGCAATATTGCACAACAACTCACGAAAGGAAAAAAGACGCACAGAATAGTTCCAAATTCCAATAAGAACTGAAATACAACAAGAAAGCCCGGCTAACGCAAAGGAGAACGGGCGTCAGCGGCGCCTGTTTGAAAGCCCACTGCGAACAAAATCCAAGCTCACCGATCCCAGCAATTGACATCGGATACGATGATTTTCATTCATTCATTTGCATACAGCAGATTACGCAAAAGGTTTCGCGCGGCTTCTGTCATTCGAGCTGCCAAAAAAGCGGATTTTGAAGGAGTACCTAAGTTTGACGCCCCGTACGGAGAATTCCTTGGACGCAGGGGTGGGCGAAATTTAAACTAGTGAAAACTGCGTTTAATGCTGAAAATTTCATACGCAGGTTATCCTGGTTATCCTTCGCTCTAGTGATTTCGGCCCAATTCGCTCTTGAAATGTGTCTCACAACCCGAAATCGACAAAAATCTATAAAAACTTTTATTTTGGCGTTCAAGGTCATCCAAGGTCATTGAATTCGGTGGCAATCGAAAGCCAGTGTACGACTTCCTATTAGTGATTAGTAGTAACATACGCCCTATCTCGCACCGAAATTGAGATACAGCGACTTATTGGCTAAAAATCGCAAAAATTTTTTACCCCCTCTCATTTAGCGTTCTCGTTTGTGGCGACCCTTTTCGAATTTATGGAAAAGCTTTACGGTTCCTAAAACTAGAGTCTTCCAGGCAGCCAATGGTAAAAAGTTAATAATCTTATCTTGCACCGTTTTTGAGTGATCCATTCGTGTGACAGACAGACGGACGAACGGACAGACAGAATTGCGACCGCTAAGACGCGCTACAGCAGTAGCTGTTATCGCGCGTAAAATACTGAAGCCTAACAGACTGTATGCAAACTGCTTTGGAACTATGAAAGAAAACTAAAAACTTCACCAACATTTTGAGAGGTCCAGCGAAAATGTTAGGGACCTGGGTTTTGCAACGCTGTATAAATTAATGTTTTACTTACATACATACATATTTCCTTTATAGTTTCTGTTGTGGATCGGCGGACGACAACTAGAAGCACAGAATTCTTTTTTTTCACGCCTGAGCGGCATATCAATCAACCAGTTGAATGCCTTCAATACGTTCCATCTAGTGATTTGCAGCATTACCCGTTTTAGGAACCGGGTACCCGGTTGCAATTACTCGAGTACCCGGACCCGGTTTTAACTAAGGAAGTAAGTAAACGATTTATAAAGCGCCAATGTCTCAGAAAGAATCAGGGCGCATAGGAAAAGAATCAGGGCGCATGTAAATGAAGAAAAAACGATGCCTCAATGGCGGGTACATACTTCCAATTAACGAATAGTTTTCACAAAGCTAGGTCTTTTGTATCAAACGTCAATAATGTGTTTACATTGCCAATTGCTAACGTCCATCAACGAAATTGCATGAAGCTGAATTTTCTTTGCAGTGTAGAACTTCGCCCCAAAGATCACAAAAAGTGCAATTTTATACTAATTTCATCAGTATTTAGTGCAAAACGGGTATCAATTACCCGGATTTGGAACCGGGTAATAAATTCTGGAACCGAGTCCGGGTACCCGGTTCTATGCTACAAATCACTAGTTCCACCACCCATACAGCTGCAGCAGGACGTGTCGCCGCATCAGAAAGCATGCAACACACTCGCTACTACATGGCAGTAGGCCTAATGTTCAGCCATACCTCCAACTGTCACGACCCCACTATGTGCCAACCCGCCCTGAGGAACCCTTCCCGTTTGCATTCTAATTTCTTGCATTGCAATAGCAGCCGTCACTTCGTCAAAGCCAAGATTCATGACGCCTCGAGTAGCGACGAAAATACATCAACTTCAGTTCACTGAAATGTCGGAATGACATTCGCCGAAAGACTCCTCCGTGTGTCGGGATTTTATTACGCCGATTTCATCTTCCGACTATACGCTGTAGTTTTACCATTGACATTCGCTTTTTTATTTATCCCTTCAATAGCCACGCACGACAAAACGCATTCGCTCTCACAGAATGAAAGCGAAAGTCTATACTTTAGCCTATAATGAATGTCACGGTCAGGTTACGCCTAGTGTATTAACACGAGACTTAATGACAGTCTATGTCCAGTGTTAGTGCTGAATTTGCTAAACCGTTAATACAAGTAAGCCCCCTATTGTAATTAATTAATTGCAAAATTATCATAATCATCATTATCGTTAGCTTCGTTACTTTGTTACATAATGCGGCATTCTACAGATGCAAGTCAGTCAGTCGTAGAATCCAGTTTTCATGTAGGTAAACGAAAAATTATATTATCTTTGGCTGTAGGACAGCAGACGAGAAAGTTAACGAGATGAATTCGACCACTACCCTGCCCCCGAAATGCTGATACAATTCCACACTGCAAAATGCTGCACTGAACCTTTTTCCTTTCTTTCTTATTTTTCCCATTATATTCCTGTTATTGCGTTTGCAGGCCAGCACTGATAGATAGGCCTACCTTTCTGAGGACTCTTATTAAGTGATTATTTTGTAAGTGATTTTGCAAGCATGGTTTCAGAGAGTAAACTCGACACCTTTTTCCGCATTGGTAGCATTTCTAGTGCAACTTCCGTCAGCTTAGATTAACTTCGCACGTTCGGAGAAAATTCTGCTGTCGAGACCGGGTTTTTTATTATGTTACGCTAACATAGCCTATTGTCATCAATCACAAACTTGGTGCCGCTGTCTCGCTGCTTAGGAATTCCGTGCAGTGTTGCACTAGCGTAAACGCATGCAGCAGTTGCGCTTTCCCGTTCCACGAACGGCAAAATGGCAAACGGCAAATTTTGAGAGTTAAGACGTGTAAGTCGGCTGAAAAGCTGAAGCACTTCCGCAACTGTTTACTTGCGTACTATAGTTTTATACTCATTTACACTGGAGCTCATACTGCCTATGTTAAAACCTCTATGTCTAGACCCAAAGACCTCTTAAAATAAGGACTGACGGCGACCATGCTCGGGTCCGCGAACTTAGGTCCATCGGCATTTTAGAGCTGTCGAAGATATATTTTAACGCATTAATTAACGCGTTATTAACGTACCCAGGCCTGTCGAGAGGGAGAGTAGGGTGGGTATAAGTTATCCCGAGGTTCCGCGACGTTTGGGGGGGGGTTCCACCTGTAGAATATAGAAAGTTAGAAAGTCATTTTAAATGTATAACTAACAATAGCTGACTGTCGTGATAGCGCTATCTTGTCCGAAACAGGTTTTTCGAGCCGAAAAAGTCGTCAGCTTGTCGCAGACAATAGCGAACTTGTCCGAAACCTGTCCGAGACCTGTTCGCTAGCACGTGCTAGCGGACAGGATAGCATAATGAACTTTGGGCTTTATACATGTAGGGTGGAAATTCGTACCGTTGGCTTCTTCATATCCTGCAACTAGCTTAAACCACATTCGTATTCGTATTGGTGTTGTTTTGTTTCACAACTTTTGGTTGCATTGCGCTACAGAGCAACCGACCATGTAGTCTGTCATCTGTAACAGAACTGTATAGAGTGGTATAAGCTGGTACTGCATATACGGTGTTGTAACTCGTACATAGGCCTATTAGTAAATAGTTGTTACCTCAAAGTGAGTTTATTTATGAATAAGTCCATTAGTGATTAGCGTATCCCGATGCTGCATGCACGCACTGAACTTATAGGCCAACTGTAGAGCCTACCGTAGAATACTGGTTTCAATTGCATTGCGTGTGCGCCGCAATAATTAATACACGAATCTCGGTTCGTCACGTGCGGTTTGCATTACGCTACTACGACGCACTGTGATTAATAACCTGAGGCTAATGTATAGCAGGCCTTATAACCTTTTTAGCCGTGGCGCCGTAGCTGGGGGTCATTATGGAAGGGAAATTGCCCAAATAAATTTTAGGTTGTCGAAAAATTGTCCAAAAATTTTCTCCTTGTCGGAAATGTTTTAACCAAGTTAGACAACACGTTCTGTCCCATTGTCACGAGCTGCGTTGCAGCGTTTGACGCTCTCGTGAGCCTGCAGCCAATTTTGTCTTTGAATAAAAATGGTTGGTTGCCATGACAACAGGGGTCTTCAAAGAAGAAATTTACATGACACCATTGCATAGCCCCGTCCCGAAAATAAAAGTAGGTGAAAACAGCGTGCAATTATCTTTTCGCGGGATCCGAGTTATAGTCAATTGTGTCTCAAAATTCGTTGCCATGATTAAAAACCCACTTTGAGAAAAGTTAGGAGCAAGATTGCAATCTCCTCTGTCGGAAATTTCGGCAGCTCTCTGTCGGACGAATGCAAATTAATTCACGCCTCGCCTACTTTTTTAACCCACAACGCCACTGAAGCTAACGCACGTTTTTTTCAAGCGGCATGTGGTTGGTCGTGTGTGTATGTGTGCCTGGAATAGTTTTTGCGGCTGTTGTAGTCAGCGATGTCCATGTCCCGTAGGCCAACGTGTGAAAACTTATTCGTTTCAGCAGGACGACAAACAGCAGCTGTCTATTCGACGACACGTCCTCACGCGCGTAGACCGTCACGCCACTCCGAAGACTAATAGGCCTATTGCAATTTTGCCGCGAAAAAATAATTCTTTTATGGCCGCGAAACAAGAGCACAAAATTGTCCGTTTTGCTATATTTATACAAGTTTTCTAGCTGCATATAGTTTATTTTTTTGTGTAAAAAAGTTAAATTTCTCTGCTGCCGTTGACGTTCTCTATCACTTTGAAAATACGATTCTCAGCGGACAATATCGTTAGACTGGGCCATAGAGGCACACCGCGCGATGCAGTAGCACATATGCCATACTATGGTTTCGAAGTGTAAGCTGGTGTTTAACTAAAGACTATGGAAACAAAAATCATCGCCGCCTTGTGGGCCTTGTGCCTCGAGAACGATGCAGGGAGACAATATTATGTGCCCAAAATTGTGGGCTATTTATGCAAAAACCCAGCTGTCGCTAGAATAGCCGACCTTGCTGGTTGTCAGTGGCCTTCAAGGGCATCCAAGATCGATGATTTCCATTTCGTCTGATAGGGCGTATGCCACTTCCTATTAGTTACTATAATAGTAACTTTGGCCATATCTCTCACCGTTTCCGAAATATGTCCAGTTTTCCATTGAAAACGCAGTTTCCTACCCCTCTATTCAACCCCAATTTTGAACATGTTCCCTTTGCAGTAGATCGCTAAAATTTTGCATGTCTAGGTTTGGGACACAATAGCTAATACAATATTATTCGTGTGGGCAGCAAATAAAGCCTTTAAGTTGGAGCTGCAGCTGCAACTGGTTACTCACAGTACTGTCTGTAGCCCTCAGGTGAGATGAGTAGTACTACCGGTACCAGGCATACCGGTATTCTAAATGTCTGACCTACGATACACTGACAGCTGCAGTAACAATATCATGCCGTGCGGTGCAATGCGTTTAATGGGGGTGTTTACACGATCCAGCAAACGTCCAGCAAACTTCCAGCAAATGTATTCAAAATACACGTGCTAATGTTGGACGTTTGCTGGATCCCGTAAACACCCTATAACTCTGGCTGCTGGAACGCACAAGTAGCCATAGAAAGCTTTCGTTAATATACCGTGTCTAGAAAAACCAAACTACTTTTATTTAATGTTGAATAGGTCCGTGAAACTTCGGCTGATTTTTTATAACTTTTGACACGCAACATCACAAATAAACTTAACGTAAACGACTTTAGTCTTGCCCATCTCACCTTAATAATGTCGCTACACTAATAATACACTACTTTGTGAGATGCAGAAGTCGTGGTTTGGCCATTTACAACCCTAAAATCACTCTAGGTATAGCTCGTGCATCGGCCAAAAAATGCCAAAAATTATTAAAATCGGCCGACGTTTCACAAAGTTATTAAAAAAATATAAGTGGCTTGGTTTTTGAGACAAGGTGTGGTAACCGCACAGCAAATTTCCGACTTCGTGCAGCGCGCGCGGTTTTGTTTTCCTGAATAAAAAAATAAACGTGACTTATATTTTTGCTTCTTCATTTTCCAGCACTCAATCAGCTCGCTTCAGTCGTACGTCATAAAGCCAATGATCGACAGTGAAGTCTACGCGATCTGAGCTTGGTTCAAGTACGATACCGCACTGTCTGGGGTGGTATAAATCTCGTACTGCGTACTCGCTTACCCACTTACTGAGCTGCGGTATCATTAGCTCATGCCAATCAGCTGCCACTTCCAAGATTGTAAAGCGCTTCTGGTCTTGAAGAAGCATGCAAGAAGCGCTATAGCAAGTACGTGGACTTTACCTTTACCTTTAGCAGTGCTGTATCTAGCGACACCACCGCTAGCCTACGAATTCTGTAATCGTCAAGTCCAATGTCCTAGCATTTACGCAGCAGAGCCGCCGAGTACAGAGTGAAAAAATGCAAATAAAATCATCACGAAATGTCAACAGATCGGCAGTAGCAGCAGTGGATGGAAAGAACGCTCCGCATGCAGTCGGCACTGCCAGCTTCTGGAGGAAATGCTAATAAACGTGGACAAGACAAATATTTCAGGACGACGTGCACCGGGACTAGTAATGAGGTGGTATCCCCGCGAGCTTGTTTGAGATTTTCCCAGCGGAGTTCCAATCATCGAGCTTCGTTGCGCAATGCAGCAAAGACGGAATAAGAATTTGATAAATTGTCTCGACTAAGAAGCATTTTCAGTTATGTATCCAGAGTATAGGCCTAACTCAGTGGCACGGTAGCAGGCAAATAAAGCAATTTTTTCTTTAATATGTTGAGCATTTTTTTCTCGAAAATCGTCTTCCAGTAATAGAAAATAATTTATCTCTGAAAATCGCAAATTTGGGAGGGGTAAAAAGTTACAAAAAAAGTAAAATTCTGAACATCCCTTATTTCCTGTGTCGTACATTTTCACCTGTTTGACAGAAAATTTTAGCTTTATGCCCAAGAAATTTTTGAATCCACGACCCCCTTGCGGTTTTGTCGAAAATGTCATGACACTGATTTTGGTCTGCTGTCAAATAGCTATGGCACTGTTGGACCAGAATGATAGATAACGCAGTCAAGTCGTCTTAATGGTAAGTTACAGCAGCGACCGAGAGATGAAGCCGTTTTATGAGGACTTGCTTACTTACTTACAACGCACAATACAGTCGACAGCGTTGTGTAGGCTACAATGTTGGTATCATCAACGTTTTTAGCTGCTGCTGCTGCTCCTTTTTTTACCGAGCGGCGTAGTTGGTAAAAAAGTTGAGGAGAGGAAAAATAAAGTTGCAATTTTTCCACAGAGAGCTGCAGATTTTAGATGAAAAAGTTTGTAGGTGATTAAAAATTAAACTTTGCCTTAAAATCTACCAAAATAATAGGAGAAATATTCAGCCGCAAAGTTGGTATTTAAAAAAAGATTTGCTGACAAGAAAAAATTCGACGGGCTAAAGTTAGTGGCAGGAAAAACAATTGCGTGCTTCCCTACATTCCACGACGCTATTGCTCTTAACTTTGCAGCAGTTTTATGTAACACTTCTATTGATAGGCCTAACACGAATAGTAAATGATATTTTTTTCTTTCAGAACTAACTTGCAGGACATTTGTTTACGTATATTCACGTACTATATTCTTTCCGTACTCTGCTACATAAATTGTAGGCCTATACGTTTATTTATAATATTGCGACATGCACAGTAGAAGCTGAGGACCTACCGTGTCCGTTGAACTGGTTTATGTGATTAAACTGCTTTTAGATTTTTATAAAGTAAAAGGTGAAGTAACATCTGTAACATCTAGTTAATAACAAACATGTTTACTGTTTAGCGAAACGTATTCGACGACAACAAATTCCAATGGCCTGTGCTGACGACTTAATTAACTTGACTTATTTCGACTTTACCGCCATTACGACGATGACGTTTTTGTCACACACAGCCAGTGCGTTGTCAGCCCATATCCGGCGTTTCGCCATACAAAAGCGTAGGCTACAATGTTTCGCTAGCTTGCAGTCAAACTATGTGCCGAATTTATGCGTTTAATCACGATTTTATTGTTACGTTAACGACGGATATCTGGACGGCTTTACGATTTTCTTTGGTTGCGCTTTTTTCAATTCGATTTCTAGCCGACCGAACTAGCGGTCAGGCATACCGTACGGTGCAAGATTGTGTCTGTCTGAAAGTTGTCTGTAATGGGGTGTTTACATGATCCAGCAAACGTCCAGCAAAATTCCAGCAAATGTGTTCAAAATACACGTGCTAATGCTGGACGTTTGCTAAACACCCTATAATACCCCGCTTACACGAGGAAGCATACATGAAGTACACACGAAGCACACTTAGAGCTGGCTCTATAACGGCCTATAGGCCTACTGCAAACATTCACGAAGCGTGTGCTACGTGTGCTTCTGGACCCGTAAGCGACTCACCAACCGTTTTCTCGCTCGCTCGTAGGTAAATCTCGCTCGCTCAGATCGCTCAGCGAGCTTGACTTTGCCTTAGCTGCTACATATTGGCATGGAGCCCACAATTTGCTCATAGAGGCTCATTATACAGACCTACTCGTGTAGGCCTATTTTTTTAACTTCATTCACTTATTCTCTGAGAATAAGTGAATGAAGTTAAAAATTTTCTGTACAGTTTGATCGGCGTCGTTTTGCGTCGTTTTATTACTTACAAATGAATAGAAATAAAAGAAATTAATGACAATAAGTGTTGTTAGTTTTTAGCCCAAACACATCGGATATAATCGGCTAGTCTATTGAGATTTGAGATTGTTTCTCAGACTTCTTCGCTTTTAATACTAAAACTGTTTTTATGGCAACCTATTATTAACAGGTAGTCCAATTTAAGCCTCACATCAGCCGTCAATGACAAGTTACTTTAGTGCACTGCACAGTCTGTCTTTCATGCTACAGATTATAGTGGGAAAAACTTCCCGTAATTGTCATGAACGAAACACAGTTTAAAGGGAAACTATCATGAAAATATGAGTTTTTGGAAAAAAATGGCACACGTGTACATGAAAACAAGGTAAAATTTATGGCGAGACAATTATAAGCGAATGATAGTTTCCCTTTAATTTATTGGTGCACGCGTGGCGTGAGCGACGTAACGTATTCAAGAAGCTTCCATTTAACTATAAGGCATACGTGCATTACGTGGTAGTTGCAGAGAATCGACTATTGATAAAAATGAAGAAATTATGAGATTATGGGATAATGATTATATCGCCACTTTGAAATTAAATTTGTAGCACTACAACACGAGAAAATTGTGCCGTTTTAAATTTCGCTCGCTTCGACTCTATCGCATGTATTGTTGCTCGCTCACGGGAAAAATCTCGCTCGCTCTCGCTCGTCCCGTTTCTCGCTCGCTACCGCTTGCTCGCGCTCTCGCTTACAGGTCTATGTGCTTCGTGTTTGCTTCATGTATGCTTCCTCGTGTAAACGAGGTATAACTCATTTTTTTCTGTCCGTTACCTTGTGCCTCTTGTCGTGTCTTCTCTTGCACACTGCAGGGCGGATGACAACCCGCATAATATAGCGCTCATTTTTCTGCTGCGCAGTGGCTTTGTTTTTGAGCTTATTGTCATTTCTTTCTCGCTCTATACCTCTTATTTCTTCTATCCGTTATTTTTTTGGTTGCTGTGTTTCCCGAATTCGACATCAAACGACCAATCCGGACAATGCGATAATTCACGCCGTCGCGTGCTTTTGTGCGACTGATCTATGATTAGCATACGAATAGCGATGACGAATTTATAGCGACTGCGCGGTGGCCATAGATCGTGCCGGACGGTTCATTATCGTAGGACGAATAGCGAACTGTCAATCAACGAATGCAGAGTCATACGTAGATTGTGTGTAGTAATGTGCATTTTTTTCCTTTGGTCCCTTGTCTGTCTGTAAATGTGGGTTATCGACGTGAGTGATCTCAGTGACGCAGCCCTGCCGCCTAAAAAGACCGCGTGTAGCGAACGTCAGGTAAAGCCACGTACCTTAGACCTTAGGCTTGGACCTTAGTTTCTCCAGTTCCTACAGAAACACCGGGCGACGAGCTTTCTCCATTTCTGTCTGTCGCTGGCAGATCTCTTTGCTCCCATCCAGGTAAGCCCTATATCTTAAAGGTCTTCTTTGAAAGCCGCGTACAGAGCGACGTAACTGAGCTGAACTGACATGGTTTAGTTTTAGACTAGCTACCAATGGATAAGCACTAATGAATTATAGAAGGCACCGTCTAAAAGAGTCGGTGGCCGACCTGACTACGCTCCTTTGTTAGTTCGTCAAAAACTAAACCATGTCAGTTCAGTTCAGTTTAGTCACCTCGCTCTGTACGCGCCTTAAATGCGGCATAAAACAGGCGTTCCGTCACACTGCAAAACCCATATTCCGATACATTTAGGCCTAGGTGCGCATTGAATGCAGCTTACTAACGTCGATTTGTATCGTTTTGTATAGCAACCGAGACCATAATTATAGTAATACGAAAGGCGTTCAAAAAGTTTTGCAAGTCGATAAGTTAGGCTGAAAAAACTGTTCAATATTTATACACCAATAAAACGCACATTTTTCCGGAACACATGTGAGCTTAAAGCGGATATGACGTCATTGTAACTTATGACGTCATGAGGCGTTTTATATCGGTCTCTCTAGCCAGGCTTCTACCACAGACCGAAGCCATTCATTGTTTGGATAGCGGGCAACACAGAAAAGTTTTTTTTTAAATTTAGAAAAAGAAAACAGTTACTGTAAGTCAAGTCTTTGCTGTATGTAGGGTGGTCTTATTGTACGAAGCCAGAGTTGCGAACAGCTTGCTAGGTAATTGTAACTTTGGGATTGGGCTGCAGTGGCGGGCGCTGCCGGATTTAGGGGAGATACCCTATTCGGGGCTCGCTCCCAGGCCCCCACACATCAGGGATTCCCATGTTGTAAAAATTGCTTAACCTTTCACAAAGACGAAGGTTATCACTAACTGTTAACTTTTCAATAAAAATTTTAAGGACAACGTCAATTCTTGATGTGACATCGTAATTAACAAAAGCGTGCTTATTAATGGCCAGCGCAGATTTCGGCTACTGTGTATTCATATTGCAAACAAAAAAAACGTATTTGTCAGGGCTTCCACAAAATCAGGTATTTCAGGGTCTCGCGTTCGTAAATCCAGCTGCAGACTGGAGAATTGTCGTGCATTGTGCTGCTTGCATTAGCACTCCAAATCGTATGTGTTTAACGCTTTATGACGTCATAAATTTCAATGACATCACCTCCGCTTTAAGCTTAACTTTTACCGGTGTGTAAATGTTATAAAGTTTGTTAGTATAATATATGGGGCCTATCAAGTTGTAAACTTTTTTCTAATTTTTCTCGTACGTATAGTTTTATTTCACGGCTGGCACAGATTTTGGCTATTGAACATTTATAACCGCAAATGAAAAATTCGTGGACGTACTTGTCAGGGCTGTCACAAAATCACATGTCCCAGGGCCTCGTGTTGAAAAATCTGACGGTAGACTAAAAATGTTATGCAACAGCGAACCCAATTTTACGCTGATTGCGCTGGCACTTCAAATTGTTCCCGTTTAACGCTCTATGACGTCACACATTACAGTGACGTCATATACGCTTTAGACTCATACGTGTTTAGGAGAAACATGCGTTTTATTGGTGTATAAATTTTAAAAAAATTTAGTCTAACATATCGACTTGCAAAACTTTTTGTAATGAGTGAGCTGCATGAATTGACTTAGTTTATTTATTTCATTCAAAGTAAGTTTACAAAGCGTGCCATCATAGCAATGATGGTAAAAAAACACAAACGAAAACGGACTAAAAAGCACTAATAGAAACTACTGACCTACGCAATAAACAAAACAGTTCACAAAATTTCTAACAGCATTGGAGGAACAAATAATTAAAATCGACCCGTTTTATAATTATTAGGTTTAAAAGCAGACTAATAAAATTAACTATGTCACACATAAATAATTTCGCACATTAGCCTGACAACTAGTTTATTAAAACAAAAATAAAACAAACGATGACTTGGCGTGGATATTGCATTATCTCTTAAACACTTTATGAAGTTTGTAGTGGTGACCTCCGGTATGTTACTGGCATGTTCGTGCTATAGGTTTAAAATACATTCGTATGCAATGACGCCACTTTTTTCGCTGATTCCCCAGTTGCACACACAGTAAATCATTCTGTGAATTTTTCAGCCAGAGATAATATTATTTAAGTGACAGCAGACATCTTTTGAACCCTGAAAGCGGATATCGCGGCAAAAAGTTATCCGTAGCCTATACGACGTAACTACTATATAGCAGGCTGCTTTTTTGTTCAATTCTCCGTGCTGAACGATGCTTTTTTGGCCGGTGTCCGATCATTCTGTTGCCTTGGTACAAGCTAATCTGCAACCTCACAGTACCATTGTCTTCAAATGCTTTCTGTAAGCCTGTACATTAGTACTGAAATGGGTAAAGTGACTTTTCGTTGTTTTTGGTGTTTAGCCAAGCCGCCCAATCCAACTCAGCCTTTCACCAGCTGGGGTATGTAAATCGTGTATAAGCCTACTTTCCCGAGGTTAATATGAGATGTGTGCACCTGTGTTGGGTAACAGGTAACAATGTGTGATCCGTATAGTTTTGCCTTGAGTTTTCTATTACAAAGATATGCACACAACCTTAAACTCAGCCTGGCCGTCCTTTGGTGAATAAGCTTAATGAGTAAGACTACTGGCGATGGCTATACGTCCACCGCCTAGGAAGAAACGGCAAGTTCTGCGTAGTTTTAGACCTCTGACTAAAACTGCTGGCACATGAACCTATATTGAGGGTGGTATGTCAGCTTAATATCATTGTGATTAACCGTCGCCAGCCCAAAAGTTAGCAAAAACAAGGCTTATTATTTTCCTTTGCTCATTTTTTTAAAAGTAACTAAACCAACGCTTTTGGCGGGCCAGATACCTTCCTTGCACTCTCAAACGCAGCACTGTTAGAGGAATGCACTGTGATACATACTACAGTTACTCATTGCTAATTATTCATGCTTAATTATCGCGAATGACACCTGAGAAAAAAATAAAGATCCTGCTGTTTTTTTTCGATGGCAGACAGCAGCATCCTAACGATATATTTAGCTAGCGAAGCATGCACGCGACTTGCGTAATAATCGTCTCACGTTTAGCTACATACCGCCATATTAACATCACATTCTTAGTCTAAGTCTATTGATACACAGTGTCTGAATATCCGTATCGGGTTGCGGCGCCATACGATCGCCAAATAATAAAAATAATTTTCCGCTACGAGTTTCATAAATATATCATAATAGCATAGGACCTACAAAGCTCGTGGTTTATTTGCGTCGCCTGCGTGAACGTTGCATGTAGGCCTAACAGTTTGCGTTGCGTGTGTTGCGCTATAGATGGAAGAAACGACGAAGTATGCCTATATGCGCCATTCAGATTAGTTCCGGTGCGGTCCTGGCTGAAGATGGGGGAAGTGTCCGGGGAATGTTCGTCTCCCGGCACGCTTTGCCTTTACCTTACGCAATATGGGGGGCCGGACGAGCACTCATTTGGCACTTATCAAGCACTGATCAAGCACACATTGAGCTGGATCGACGAGCTTCATCGTGTAAACAGGGTATTAGTCTTATACTGATATTCACACAGGTCTGCGACGTTGACGCGTGTCGAGTTGGATCGCGTCGGCGTCACAGGTGTTATTTGAATTGCCGACGACTGACGACGGATTTCGGTCGAAAATGTGGAAACTAAACATGTTTAGCATTTTATCCAATGTGATATCGACCGTGTGCAAAAACTATCTTGATTCACAGACAAGTTTTTAATTCTAACTGTTGAGTGAGTAGCGCTTAAAAAATTCAATGACTTTATTGGAAATTGGATCAGAAAATGTTCAAATTCGTTAGCCCTCCTACCACCGCAGTTCTTTAAATACCCAGCCGATACCACCGTGATAGCCGTTGACCTCACTCGCCTTTGTTCTTTTTAACACATTTTTGCGTTGTAGGTTTGCTTTTAATTTGTTATTCATTATTTACAATTGGTTTCATATGCAACAGTTGTAATAGTTGCAACCAGAGATGGACACCGGCCATTTTTTGACCCGGATTCGACCCGACTCACATACGTCCGACCCGTGACCCGACCCGACCCGCTTCCACGCAAATGCAATGCCTTTCATTACATACTACATTTTTTGCAATAAAAAGCGATGCTGTGCGAAGTAGGCTACTAAGCATGAGTACTTAAGGAAAAGTAACAGTTTTTGCTATTTTTTACTTAAGTAAAAGTAAAAAGTGAAATTACATAATAAATACGCAATTCTTTGGCTTATATACAACCATGAATAACTACGAGTATTATTATTTTTGAGCTGTCGCTGATCGATGTTTGCTTGATCGTGTAGAACCCCTATTAGTGTGATGAATACTCGTTACACAGTTATGAGTCACGCTGGGCGTTCTTCCGGGTCGCCTGGAGTTGGTGTCACGCAGTCGGCTGGCGTGATATTGGCGATGAATACTGCGGCTGCGACTCAGTCAGTGTCTTCGGCGACTTGGCGCAACTAACCGTCACTGCTCAGTCTTCCGCTGCGCGCTGCCACGTCGTAAAACTACCCATAAAATTACTTGTGACCATTGCTGGTTATTTGATTTTGAACTACACACTGGTCATTGCTGTCTTGGCCAATTAAGTGACAACAGCAAGAATAGTAGAAAAAATGCATAAAAATGTGGTAAAATAGATCTGACCCGCGAGCCAACCCGATCCGACCCAATCAGCGGATGGACTCAATCCGTGTCCATCTCCGGTTGCAGCTGCAACCGTTGTAGTATTTGTTGTAGTATTAGCAATGGCTGCAAAAGTTCCTGCAACTGTTTCAGCAACGTGATCGCTGTATTCCAAAGATTTGAGTTCGCAACAGTGAAAACTATTCGAACTCTGACAATATATTTGCAGAAGATATAGACAAGAGTTTGGTGTCTTGTTTATCGACTTGCCGTGTAGTTAAGTTAAGTCAAGTCGCGTCGGCAAATCAATTTACACACGCGACGCGACTCAACTCGACAGTTATTTCTCGTTTACACTATCAAGCAAACATCGAGCAAACACCGAGCTGGCTCGTCCAGCCAACTAGAGCCAGCTCGTCGAGCCAGCTTCATCGTTTAAACGGGATATTAAGTCGCGTCTGCGTCGCCGATGTGAATTTGGTAATTACCAGTAAGGTTTAATAAGCACGTGCATAATGCTACTTAATACAAGAAGCCCAGCTGTTGCTGAGATAGCTGACAGTACTGGTAGTAAGTAACCTTCAAGGTCATCCACGGTCGATAATTTTTATGTCATTTTGAAGCCAATGTGCTACTTCCTACCAGTGATTAATAGCAAACTATAGGCCCTATCTTGCACTGTTTAGCCACATTACATCCGTGACAAACGGACGGACAGACAACAACCATGAAAACAGTTAAACCGTTAAGTACGGTCGGTTAAAATGCTGTACATTATCCACACACTTGCTGCATATGTAGCCCACAGCGAGTTATATTTATTCATTATGCGGTAGCGGTCGCGCGGTGCTTACAGCTGCAGTAAGTGCGGCATGGATTGTGTTACGTGCAGTCATGAGAGTGAATTAGGGAATATAGACTTGGACTCAAGCACCGCTATTCACACGTGCTTTTTGTGCCAGTGCTAAAAAGGTTCACGTAGAAATCTCCAGATGTATCTCCAGGTACCTCTGAGCTATTATAAATACATGGGTATTATCCATTAAATATTTTAACTTTTTGAAAATTTATTTTGCCTTAACACACAAAACACACAATAGAAAACCAAACACAAAGTAGACAAAAAACAAACACACAATGCAAACAGCAAAAAAATAATAAAATAGAGCAGAAGTAAACAAAGTAAAATAAATTACAACACTCAAAACCTTTAGCTGGCAGCATACCCTTTCTGTCCTGATATTTTGGTTAATACCCGATTTGCAAATACGCTTGGTAAACACAAATCCTGGTATCAGCTTCTTGCGAAAATGCATGACTGTCGGTATCAACTTTATACGTTAATACTACGATAAGCCAGGAGAAAAAAATACTCTGTTACTTTTTCGATTATTAATTTTTACGTCGCCCGCTGCTGCTCTGACGTAACGGTGACGCATCACGCGAGGAGTGCGAGAGGCTTCGGGCGGCCGGCCAGACAATAGGCCTAGACTTCACTGAACAAGTACCTGTAGCGGTATATACATGCCTCGCCGACACAGGCTGCAAAGGTATTCTGACGTTATGTCTGCAAAGGCGCCTACAGAGCGACATGACTGAACTAAACTGTACCGAACTGACACGGTTTAGTTTTTGACGAACTGAACAATCGGCAAGCGTGGCGAGCTTATTGGAACGCGTACCCGAGCTCATTCACGTAGGCCACCGACGCCGTTAGACGGTGACCACTATAATGCATTACTGCATACCCAGTGGCCAGTACGTCAAAAACTAAACTACGTCAGTTCATTTCAGTTCAGTTACGTTGCTCTGTATGTCCTCAAGTGCCTCAATGCGTGGCCGGCCAAACTACCGTTTCTGCGTTTCACAAGGTAGCGCAGCAACAGCACATATAGGTAAGTTGAGCAAAACTATAGTCATTTACGTCAAGTTCCTTCATGATGTTGCACACCAGCCAAGCAATATTAAAATCGGCCACTGTTTCACGGAGTTAGCCTACCAAAAAATCACACTGGCACTTATTTTATCTAAGACACGGAGTAGTTTTGTTTAACTTTAAACATAGGGCTATTATCTTGTTCTTACGGCAAAGATGGAAAACAAATAGCACGTGGTCGTCAACGACTGACATTTCTTGGATGAGAAAAGGGCAACTAGTACTCAGTATATGATTGCTACTTTGAAACAACGAAGACAGAGCGACGCCATGACTGCCGCTTAAGTCTGGATCCGCACACTAACGGCCGGTTTTTGAAACAAGGGGTAACATAAAGTTAACTCTCGATTCGAAGATTTCCCCTCGTTTCAGAAACCGACAATAAATATTACTAAGCTACCCAACGGCCGCCACACATCCAGAAGCCCCTGACAGTATACGTAACATCCGTCAACAGGGCGAATAAAGTAGGCAGAAAACGTCACACAATCGCTGCTACAGAGCCTGCCTGTATGAGGTGTACAGTGTACCGTACGGATGCAGATACAAACATCTGTGTAAGTGCATGCCGCCACTGCAGCCGCCGATCTGAGCCGCGAATCAAAAGTGCTAATCGGACACCTCGGCTAATTTCTATTGTTCTTTGAGAGCAGACATATTGGTTGGTAGGACATTTGTGCAGAGTACCGACGACGTCAGCAGACGGACGCTTTCGTGCCTACATAGCCGCTGTTAATTACTGATGAGCAATTGACTCAGATTGTGGAAATATTAATATTCATGTTGCGAAAACGCCTTTGGTTTCATCAATTTGAACGCCGGTCTCCAAATGTTAATTATGCTTGTCATTAGGTGTCGATTAATGTCTACCGTCATCCACGAAAACAACCAATATCGATTACACGACAAAATCGCGGATAGCAATCTGCATCTTCGCTAATCGTGCACTCGACGTTATCGTGTAACACATGGGTAGGCACGACGTGGTGACGCACTAGCGACACCTGCTGGCTACAGAAGCTGACGTACTGTTCCCGGCGCGCCAGCTACATGTACATGTACTTTCGTGTCTTCTATAGTCAATAGCTGCAAAACTACAACAGTTTATGCTTTGTTTCGACCAAAGCGTCATCATCAGTAGGGTGCTAAATTTTCCACCAGCCAGGTTGACGTCAGTGTCGCCGTCACAGCGTCATATACTTCACTAAGCACGTATTTTTGACTGCCAGATGTTTCTGTCTCTCCTATAGGGCCTACCCAGCGTAATGCCCAGCGGCGTCGTGCTGGGTTGGAAAAAACTTTTCATGGGAATGGAGCAGGCCGATTACACTTTGCGCGTAACAGATAGGCTTCGCCGCAAATTTTCGACGAAAAAAATCGCGGGTGCTTAAAATTTCGATTTTGCATCTAAATCCCTCCAAAACGGAAAATTTCCGTAAAACACATTTGGTACTTTCGAGCAAAAAAACTTTATGGACAAAAAGTATGACTGAAATTTAGGAAGGAAGCAATTGGGGAGCTACCCTGCTGTCTTGTTATGACCCCAATGGCAGTACGCAGCACTGAGAAATATAAAATCTATTAAAATCAGTCTGAGATTCGTGTCTGCCTAAAGGCAAAATTGTGGCGTCAGCATCTGTCAGACTATGATGCTTTGCCCATCATAGGCACAATAACATTGGACAATTTCGTACATTATCTGTCACGTACAATCAACTTCATGTTAATCTAGAATGTCTCGCGGTTTTTTTGTATCACAGTTGAGCTTGTAAGTTATTATAGTTTATATACTTTTATTGACCAAAATAAATACCGGTAGCTTACAAACATCCAAAAGGCACTCGTCATATATGCAACAAAATTAATTTATACAAAGTAGTTATTTAAAATTGCATTCTGTGAATTTTTAAGTTGAAACATTGATAAAAACAGACAGACAGACAGATAAAGTGATTATTCTAATCTCCGCCATATTATTATGTTCACTTTGGCGGAAATAAAAATTGCAAAAATTAACTGCAGCATTAGCTGCGGCGATCTGTATCTTTACTTACGAGTACGGAAAGGTTTATAATTGGGCATAATGATGCAAAACAGCGTAACGAAATTGCACATACCGTGAATATTAAATATCATTACCGTCCATTAAATTCGCTTTCCTATATATTCTGAGAAATGCCGCGACAGCACTGGGCCTAAATGTAATTATTGTGTTGGGAATCTTGCACGCAGTTAACTGATAGTTTAGCACTCGGCGACCGAGCCAGGTTCATAGAAATTGTTGTTCATGCTTCAAGCCTGCAGATATATCGTACCGGATACGTACTGTGGAGATCGCGGCATTTATGTATAATTAAAGCTTTCGTGAAGATAAAGTCACTCTTCTGACAGTAGCCTAGTCCTCGAGACTAAGTTTTCGGTCGCGAGGCGCCTCGATGACAAAAAATAAAGTTTTTGGGGCCGGTTGCATCAACCAATTTTAAGTACGTACTTAGTTAAGTACCACTTAAATTTAAGTGGCACTTAACCGGCTACTTAAATCGATTCCGTTGCACCAACACAATCCGCACATCACTTAGCTAAGTGACAGACTTAATTGTAATGACGCTTGCCATTGGCTACGATTTCGTACTGTGTATAGTGCATGCGACGGCTCATAAAAATCATTGTGCGACCACAACATTATGAAGAAAAGTGGGCATTCTTGTAACAGGTTAATTGTGGGTTTAGTTCGAGACAATTTTCCATTTTAAATTAAAAATGGTTTACAAGCGGGTTCAACTTGGCACCGTTTTTTTTCTGAAACGCAATGTATAAATCGATTTTCATTCAATAAAAGTCGACTGCATGCAGATTCAGACGGCCATGCAGTTTAACTTCTCTGCGACTGTCAAACGCAAATGATAAATTCTTGCAGCTAGGCCTAGGCTTACTGTTATATCTAGATAGTGATTACAGCTCAGTCACAGTCATTTCCATCAATACTTGGCTTCCTGTAATGCACTCTGAACAGCGTTTCTGCATTTTCTACTTTAAAGCCGAAGCTATAGGCCTACAGTCTGGCTGCTACTGCTGTTAACACTCTACTCTACATTAACCCATACAAGCGCATATATGGAGTATAATTGCAAAATCCTTACAAAGTTCAAATTGTCACCCTTTAACGGCTTCTTTGGCTGCCTTAGAAAAAATGATATAGTAAGTTTACTGCGTAAAATATATATATAAAAAAAACAAGAAGCCCAGCTACCGCTAGGAAAAGCTGACCGTACCGCCTACGTCCAAAGCCCAGCGCCCAAATTCCAGTCACGGAAAGAAAGCGATTTGTTAGAGGTGAAACAGTTCCATCAACGCTATGCTAACAAAACGCTGTCTCAAAAGCTGCAATAAACGCTAGTATAACAGACATCGCACGTGGTCATTTCGCCAAGCGATATAAATTGCTAGGCCTAAGCACGTGGTCAATCTGGCCAGGTGATATAAACAGCTACAGAGCAAATGAACAAGGAAAATATCGGACGCAGATTTTGCAAATATTTCTTACAATAAAAACGCCTTGTTCGGAAAGACACGCTACAGCCTATACCGTTCCTGTTGCAGTACTGTCCTTCAATGTCATTTAAAGCGAATGATTTTCATGTCATTTGCAAGCCAATATGCGACTTTCTATTAGTGATCATTAGCAACTTAGGCACTATCTCGCACCGTATAGCCACAATGCATCCGCAACGGACGGACGACAGACGGGCGGACAGACGGAGGAACAACAACTCATGCTAATAGCTGGACTTTTACTAAAGTACGGTCGGCTAAATACTATCGGTTCTTCTGTCATAGGCTGCAGTGTCGTGTAATAGTGATAAAAACGTGAATTATCTTTATATGTTGGCGGTTTTTGTTTTCTTTTTTTCATCGCTCTGATTATTTATACGGCAGCCGTACAAATAGCCTTTAGGGTGCTCATCGTACCGCTGCAGAGATAGGGCCTTAGTTGGTACGATGCTCGTACGTACAGGCTAAGGCCGTCCAAGACGGCTGTCTGTCGCATAAATACCAAACCGGAAAAAACTGCATATTTATCCGACAATCGCACGAATAGCCGGCTATTCATACGGCTACGGGATAAATATTATGCGTTTTTTTGTTCTTACGGAATCTAATTAAACTCGTACAGTAGCCCGCAAGTATCCGCACTGCTGGCAAAATTAATATCGTGCAAGAGCTCGGTTTCGTTTGAAAAACGCCAGAAAAACGTGATTGGGTAAAAAAAATCACGCGCGAGTAAATTACGACAAACGCGCCAGTACAATAATCATAGCATCACGTATACGCTATATACAGTCACGGCACGATGGGCCGACTCAGCCAAGCGTGTCACACGGCGATTCAACACGGGATGCCCAGACGTACGTCGCGGTGTCGCGATCCCGTGCCAAGATTTACTGCCGTGACTTCTAGCCGATCGTGCTACTAACGGACGCATTATGTGTCGTCCGTCTGTCGTTTGTCTGTCTGTAACGTTATGTACTGTGGCTAAACGGTACATCGTAAGGAGAAGGCGACGGTGCCGTTAGATAGGGCGTTGGTAGTTTCTATCGGCTGTCAGAAGGTCAACAGTATACATAGTCGCTATCTGCCGCTGTTTGGCCGCAATTTGAAAGCAAGTATTGACGGAGATGCACTGGAAGTTTACGTTAGATCTAAAAGCGGTTTACATTTGCCAGCCTTTGAGTACAAACAGTTTCCCATAGCGACAAATTTACTTCTCGTATACGTCGACTAAACAGCAGCGTCGTGTGTTGAAAAGCTAGTTTCGTGACAGAAGGGAAGCAGAGAGGGGGAGGGAGGGATGGCAGGAAGTGGCATTTTTACAACAGTGACGCGCACCTGCAAATTCTCGACATGTTGGGTTGGACATGTTGGGTCCTGAGAATTTTAATTTTTCCCACATTCTCACCCTATGTTTTATTTTTACTTTCAAATTTTGTATTTCAGTGAAATGAGTATTTTTTTCGACAAAAAGTTCTTTGACAGACTAAGGGACAAAATCCTTCCTGACTTTCTCCGTTACGACAATAGCCCAGGTATAAACGAGCGTTTCTAACTTCGTAACTAACTTTTTACACTGCACGCATGGTATTATAATTTATGCCAATATGACGACAAGCGGCAAAAATCTGCTGCGACTGATTGACAATAGGCTACCGTGCATTCACCCGGCCCTCTCATACCTAATCGTGTTTTAAGCACAAAGCGCAGGAAGCGAACTGGACCGAACTGAACTCGACGTTGTCGACTGAGTTTCAGTTTAGTTGCAAATGAATTCACAAAAACGAAGCCAGCGAACTGAATTAAACTAAACTGCCAACGGCTCGGCTAGGTCGCACTATTCTGATCTCGTGACCTAAGTCTAGGTCTACAGCTCAGTGGCATACCTATAACGTATGCAAAGTCCTTCCCTTAAAGTAAGGCGGCACTGATCTCCGTTTCTTCAGCCCTCAGCCAGACACCAGTTTACACTGCGAGCACCACGGATACGAAGCTACTGTATCTCGCGGTGTGCCTATTTACGTCCCAGCTTTCGCAAATAAACAAATAAAATAATGTCTGTTTTTTTAGTTTTAGCGTTTTTATGTGGTAAATAGCAGAAGCCTGTTTTATAATCTTAGGCTGACAATGAATGCATTGGCCTCGTCCTAGCATACGCTGCTGCTGCTGCGGATACGCGGCTGTAGGGACTCCGTATGAGCGCCGACAGAATGGCTGACCGCACGCAGAAACTGAAGGCGACTGTAATACCCCGTCTATACGATCGAACAAACATCGAGCTGGCTCATCCAGCTAACATATAGCCCGCTCGTTCAGGTAACTTGATCGTGTAAACGGGGTATTTATAAGCGCCGCTGTCGAATCTCGACAAACAGGACTTGATAAGTTTATTGTTTGGCATGCATGACTTTTTTTCAACCCACGTGTGTTCAGCCCGTTGGGAGAACCGGACGTTTTCTGATCCTACTTAGCAGTTAATTTTATGTCAGCACTCGTGTTGCAGTTGACTAATATTCAGCTCGAACGCCCGCCTCCCTTTGATCTAATGACGTGTTGTCAGATCTCGCAATTTCAGCGCCCCATGAAAACGTAAAATAAAAACACTTCCGACGTACACACGATTTTCCATAGCAGGAAATGTTGTCTGAAACATCAAAAGCATTTAAACACTTGGCAGTTGCGTCTTCGCCCCAGACCTCGGTATAGACGAGAGAGATTACAGCAGACCTCATACGTCAAACGCCCTCAGCCCTTCTAGCTTCGAGCTTCACAACTGACGGCCTCCTTACGGTTAAACCATGGCCCCTCATAGCCATAAACGCTGCAAATATTAGTTTGAAAAAGATTTAGTTTTAACTAGGCTACGTAAATTTTTAATTTTAAAAATGTTAAAAATTTAAATGTTTTTTTTGTTTTCAAGGTTTTTAAAATATTTTGTGTGCAATTCATAATACAAATTAACACTAATATTATATTTATACCGATACGTTAAAGCCCAAAAACTTAAAACCTAAAAACCTTAATGGGATGTTTACACGATCCAGCAAACGTCCAGCAAACTTCCAGCAAATGTATTCAAAATACACGTGCTAATGCTGAACGTTTGCTGGATCATGTAAACACCCTATTAAACAGTGCAGTTGTGATGTCTCTATCGGATCTAGTTTGCTTAACGATCGCAATATTTGAGGCGGAGAAATAAAACCGCGTAAACGTCATCGAAACTCACTCCTGCAATAATCGGTTTCTGGCCGACGGCAGCAATAAGAATAAAAAACATAACGGAAGACTAGTGTAATGATCTCGATGGCCATGTACAATTATCGCCCGGCTCTCTCTATCTGCCGAAGATAGACTACTAACCGATTAAATCACTTGCAGTTGTTAGGACTACTGTAGCCTCTATATGCGCACCGTTCTTCGCTTCAACGGCAGTGCTCAAAAATCAGCAATCACCATACGGTTGTACAGACATAAATCAACATCGCCACATAGATCCAGTCCAGGAAATAGTCAGCAAAAACGATTTCGTAAACAAACAACTTTTGAGTTGCTGAAAAATAGGTAACATCTTGGCATATGTCAATTTTGTCGCGAAATTTTCCTAAAATAGAAAATATTCAACCCCGAAATAGGTATTTCTGGAAAAAAATTTTTACACAAGAAAACATCACGACAGGACAAAATTTAGAGGGCAGGCCTCTACAAACTGTTTCTCGTTCCACCTCATGCTAAGACGTCATCGCTTGTCTTACACTATCGTGGTCCCGTTTATTCTCATAGCCGAAACACAGTAAGAAGATGATTGATTATGAAGTTTTTAAATACATAGGCCTATAAAAAAATTGCAGACAAACTGTATAGTCAATCAAAAATTAGGCTAGCGACAACAATTCTGAACGTGTTCATATCGAACACAGTCCAAACCGGGTCGAAATTCCGCATCTACGTTTGACTGAATGAATTAGGTAATTTGCAGCGTTTCTGCGGAATCTAGACCATTCCCCATTCGGCGCCGTCCCTCAAGTAATTAATATATTAAAAGTATACAATTATTTAGTGAGCGGAAGTTCTGAACTAGTCTTGTAAGTTGTAACGTCTATATGTTAGGCGTAAAAAATTCACGTGATTCTAGTAGGCAAGGAGACTGGCGATAGAGATGGAGAGCTGTCTTTAAAAAAGTTTGTAGGCTATTTCATGACAGTCTGCAACAGACTGAATGCAAGCAGTTTTATTGCAGTAAAACGTTGAAAGGAATTTTGAGATGTCCAATAAAAGTCAACAACAGAAGTTTTTTTGGAAACGGACAACAACAGAAGATGAAAGAATGACATGTCTTGACTCCAAATCACGACGAGTAGAGGCTACGACATCAATGTTAATTATTCTACGCCTTACCGCTGTGATGTAGGCCTATATCGTAGTTTTGCGACACGTCATCGATGGCGGCGTCGGCCCGCGGCAGCAAATCGACGTTGTGCTTCAGTGCGTGGTCTGCCTGTCTGTCTATCGCATCGTCCGTGCGAACATACGTTGAAGCAAGCAAGCTCTGCCAGGCTGATCAGAATTGTCCAAAAGCGACTCGCCGCCGCCTTAGCAGCAAACGCTAGATAGCGCCGCTAGAGCGATTGTCACCCGCATGCAGCCAAGTAAGTGTTAAGGCGCGTACACAGCGACGTAACAGAACTGAACTGACACGGTTTAGTTTTTGACGAACTGACCGAAGGCAAGCAGGGTGAGCCTATTGGTCATTGGCTGACGCGTACGTGAGCATAGTCACGCAGGCCACCGACGCCGTTAGACGGTGCCTACTGTAATGCATTAAGTCTTACTGCTTGCTCATTGGTCAGTTCATCGAATACTGAACCATGCCAGTTCAGTTCAGTTACGTCGTTCTGTACGCGACTTTAGCTGCACAACGGCGCAGCCGGGAATTTCTGTTGTGGCAGTGAACTTAGTGGCTTCGCGTCAGGGAGGAAGAAGAGAGAGGAAATCCCCCTAAATTTTGATTATGGACAAGTTATGTAATTTTTTTTTCTTTTCGGAAAATGTTCGTCCAAAAATGCAAAATTTTTGCTGAAAAGTAAACAAACCCATTTTTAGTAAAAGTTATAGACAAAAGTTGCATTTTAAGCACCAATAATCACCTCTGTCGGGAATATGTCTTTCGCAAAATTACATTTTGTGCTCTGGCTACTTTTTTGACTTAATGACGACTCTGGGTGCACTCTCGAAGCCCGACGGCAAAAATTCGACGCCGGAGACCGACAGCGTCATATTGATTCTTGGGTTTCCAGCACGTCTGCAGGGGGGGAACACTGTGAGCTCCCAAGGTGGATTTCGGGACGGAGCCTCGACCACAAATGTATTCGCCCGAATTAAGAGCCGAAACAACGTGTCTCGTGGCTGCAAATGTCGTTTAGCTTTCGTAGCTGAAAAAACGTGGATACTTATCTTGAGGGCGCACCCACTGACCTCGCCACTCAAGAAGCTAAAACTTTATCGATGTGCTGCTGCAGCAGCTTCAGACGTGTGCAGCGTTTAGCGATGTCTGTCGTTTAGATAACTTACAGCTGCACTGATTGCTTCACGCTTTGTTGCTCAGCGACGCGCCAGTCGCCAGGCAAATTGACGACCACGACGACGGAGGCTTATCACCGTATTCCACTTGTTTCGATTTGTTGCATTTGCTGTACAACATTTTTCACAACAAACTGTGCAACAGGTCCAAAGCAACTTTACAACAAAAGTCCACTGTCGGCTATACTTATTACGTCACCGTTTTAACCGATGAGTTTACTTAATGGCGTCCACAGTTACTGCTCTACGCCTAAAACAATCAGCGAGTTTTACAAAATGTTTACAACAAATAGATACAAGTGGAGCTGGAGCAGTGAGAGAGACTGTGCGTCATGCTGAATGCCTATTAGGCTGGTGCTGTGACAGGCAGCGAAGTGTGATGACGTCGTGCGTGTGACAAAGACAGACTTGCAGTGTAGACTATATATCCATGTCCACAGACGCCTCTCTTGCGTACATATAGCCCACACATTTGCACAAAATACTACAGAGCAAGAACGTCATTTTCCCCAAAAACAAGACGTAAGCATTTTCCTCCTAGAATTGTAAAAAAAATAAATAAAAGTAAAAAAATAAACACAAATTTGCAGTAAAATATAACTAACGTAATCAAGTAGGCTATTTTTCAACTTTCTTAAAAATCTGCACAACTTTCTTGCTCCTGTTTTTTGGCCGACCGTTAGGTCGAGCCTTGGGTACGATATGTCGATTGCCTGTCCATAAAACATGTATTGGGGGGGGTCGAGAATGCTACCAAGAGATAATGCCACGGCAACTTACTATAGCCTGTCAAATGTAACCATGAAGCGGTTTGGCCGCAATTTTGAATGCAATGTTGCCGCCTGCAGCCATGACCCACGTGCGACCAATTACCGTATTGTATCCTGGCGTTGACTGTATATTCGATATAGCAGCGTCACCATTTCGTGTATGGGACTGCAGTCACTCTGGAAAATCGTTTTTTCCACTACCTAAAGTCGGACGCTGGCTTTCGGGTATAAACAATATGGTCGGCCCATCCCAGCAACAGCTGGGATTCTTGTTTTACAAAACGCAAATTGCATTTATGTACGTCTATATGTACATGTATATATGCCTACAAACACGTAGGCTACAGCAGCTGCAGCGTCGCCCACTCGACCGTTATACGAGCGATAGCAGCAACTTCTGACTTCCAGGTCGATCACATCTCGACAGTGAAATAGTTGGTTTACCTCGGACCAACGCGTGTCAGGACTAAGCATGAAACTCACTCGGGTTTATAATCAACCGTTTTTTGTTCTTGAATCACGCTAAATTTTGGGTTATATTTTGGTTCCTTGGGTGAGCTTTTATTTCGTTTTTCACGCGATCTGATTCTGCATAATTGGAGTTCTTCGTTTCAGATTTTGTTTGTCTTTACAACAGGAATTCCGGTTATTGACATTTTATTTGGTTTCAAATATATTCGCGATTTAAATTGAAAGTTTTTTAAAAAATCGGGCGGAATTTTGAACGCTCTTTCCCCTCCCCAAACTTTGGCGATGCGCACCCCCGCAAAAATTGTGGTAGAATTTTCACAGATGCTTTGCGATGCAACACGTGGAAAAGTTAGGTGAGGCTATTCTCACTGCCCCTAAAGTTATTAGCCGAAATACATGTGTAACTAATCCGCGATTTACGCTTTGTTACAAAAACCGCGCAAGAATGTTGGGCACATTTCCCATTTTCAATTATTACTGCTAAAAACATTCAGGAAAAAATTGTACCCAAACAATGTCATTTTTAAGCTAGCCTTTGTCATTTTTTTGTTTACTATTATTAACTTTAAAGTAAGCTCGTACGTCTGCTGTTAATGTTACTCTAACCGATAAAATCATCGATTGGTTGATTGATTAGTTGTTCGTATCCACGCCCATCGAGATGTGAGGGAGGGGAGTTTACCCCAGGCCCCGCGGCGTCTCGGGGCACCTTCGCTCTAAAATATAAAGTGTACCAAAATGCGCCATTTATTTTTTTCCCAGAGGCCCCCGGGCCCCGATGTGGCTCTCGACGTTCCTGTTCTTATCAGTCTCTAACCTGTTGGTAATTGGCGCAACACAGTAGATCTGTAGGCAAAATTAGTGATTATAGTTTTTAACGGCACATGAGCATACAGGAGGACAATATTTATTTCATGACAATAAGAACGTTATCAGAAAATTCATTCGTAGAAAATTCACGCATTTCCGGGGTTGCTGTGCATTTTTAGAACCACAGTCTCGAAATTTTTTTTCACGTTCACTGTTTTAGTGAATAAAGGCTGTTTGCATATAATTTGTTATGTTGTTTTGTTTCCATTTTTTATTCATGCCATGCATAACATGGGCGGGTTTTGCCATTGGGTGTCGTCTCCCTGTCTGTCCGACTGTCTGTTTGGTGTGATGTTGATGTATGCGGTAGGCCCATGCTAGATTATAAGTGGGCAACTTGAAATTTTTTGCACAATCAATTAGCCCAGTTACATTAGCGCTTCTCACTGGCATAACGTCGGCGATGGAAGGCAATGCAGAACTTTCTCAAATTTGCGGTATGAAACCAATGCGGGGGTAGGGAAATTGGCTTATGAGCAAAATCGGCACACGGGTGAAATTAATTCAGTTGTCAAAAAACCTGTAACACTTTGTCTTCGATTTTTGAGCCTTTCCCGTGCGGAATAGACAACAAACGGACGGACAGTTCGGTAATACGACCAATTAAGACCTGTGCGTAATAACAATACTAATTATTTGCGGTTCACAGTAATTAACATCGTCATCACGAAACGCGATTGCATGTCGTATGTGTATTTCCAGGTATATTAGATAGGGGTTTACGTTTCATCAAGGTGGAGTGTATCATGCGAGTGTAACAAGGCATAGTAAACTCTAGATCGTGTTCGAACGGGCTTATGCCATGGCTGTAATCGACGGTGTGTTCTGCCTATGGGCATATGCGTTTTATAAACAGACCTGGGGTGCGTTTCAATCGTCACGCTTGTCTGGAATTTGAATATGGGTGTTAACGCAGTGCTGAGAAATGGGAGAATAATGTAAATCACAAAAAAGCGAGTGTGATTAACTCTAGATCGTGTTGGAACGCGCTACAGTAAGATCGTTCTACAGCTGCAGTTCTGCGTTTGTCTCTCGTTGTTCTTAACCAGTCCGCATTGTCATCGCTGACTGTAGCTGTTTCTGCAACAACTGGTAAACTTATTGTTATTGCAGTATTTTCTGTCAATACTTAAAGTCCATTAAAGAATTCAGTTTGCTTTTAAAGCTGCTGTGCTTTTGCTGTTGATGGAATTGGGGTATTATCAAGTCCAGAGTTTTGCAGCGGTGTAAGGAAGTCGGAAACATGTCGGACTGAATACCGCAATGAAGGCCTGAGATCACTAAAGCTTTGATGGGTTTTATCAAACTGTCCGTCAGTAAAAAAAAACAAGAAACCAATTCACTAACATTATTTTTATTGTTCACTGGCCTAACATCAGTGAACAAACTTAATGTAATGCGCCCTGATTCTTTCTGAGACTTTGGCGCTTTATAAATCATTTACTTACTTACTTACTTACGTAATTTATTTCTCTTACTTTCAAACTTTACTATAGCATCCAATCTCTTTACCTGTGTGATTTTAATCTTCGTTCAATCTCCTCGTTATACTTATTCCTCATCATTTTGTCGTCACTCGTGCTGGTTCACCAACACTCTTAGGACCTATTATTTTTTAACGTTAATACTTTTTTCTCAAATTTTACCTTTAAAGGACATAATATCTATAGAGCCAGTTCGAACTAATTTCGCGGATATTTAAACTTGCTTACATTTTTTTGTTTCAGTTGTTTAGTTTTAATTATCATTATTTTAACAGTTTTTTACTGATCACAATCTTTTAGGTCTATCTTTTCTGTAATCGCATGATACTAAATTTTGTATGCATTTAAAACAATGCCGTCTAGTTCAATTTCTCTGATTTTAGTTCCATTGCACATCATTTAGCATAATATCGCAACAGTGGCGTATTTAGTGGGGGGCACAGTGCGATGGCCCCCCCCTTTGGCCCAACCATGAAAATTTTTTACAGGCGACTTTATATGAAAAGGTGCGTTTTTTGCCATTTTTCAGCAAGAATTGCAAAACTCAACAACGTTTAATGGTCTTTTGCGTTTCTAAATTTCAGAAAAATGGGCGAATTTGCGGTTTCCATTGAAGATTCAGAAGCAAAAAGTGTTTCAGCTTCAGGGGGGCTTTGCCCCCTGATCCCCCAACCAGGGGCTCTGCCCCTGGACCCCCGTTATAGGCTCGCTCTCCACGCGCTCGCCATGCC
>Ga0209367_1000618_pt1 | contig 37408 bp, 19 predicted proteins | sample WorMetLIZISLAND2_FD_187412 | JGI IMG/M metagenome (GOLD analysis project Ga0209367, IMG submission 187412) | Marine gutless worms symbiont microbial communities from Max Planck institute for Marine Microbiology, Germany - Olavius geniculatus... ...
AGCAGTGTGCAGCGCGCTGCAGCAATCAGATACAGACCGCTTTACGAGTTCTATACAGCTGCTACGTCAGTCCAATAAAAGGCTCCTATATCACTGTATGTAGAGGAAATCAGACACTGTAAATGCGAAATTTAGTCAAATCAACAGTTCTAAAATCGGTGACTATAAACGCTAAATTCAATCTAATAAAAAGAAAGTTCTTTATATTGCGGCAGGTCGCGACAACTACATTTTGTGAATCAGGAGTTCAGTGTTCTGTTAAACTACGGTTATTTCACGGTTGAATAATATTCAAGTAGTTGGAAATTGTTGTGTTGCTCTTTGTCACTACTGTCACGGTCTTGGGACACAGCCATGAGTTCATTTCATCATTCCAGTCACCCTCTCGATGTAGTCCACCTACAACTTCAGCACTATAATGACACGTTAATTAATGCATGTGTTAAGAAATTAACTTCTCGACAGCACTAGTTGAAACAGTAACTGATGAACTGTAACAATTTATCAAACTGCAACTTTTGATTACTTATTGGTTGATGTTTGGGCAACTGCTGTTGCTGCAGTCGAACCGAGTTTTGTTTGCCATATACTGTGGTTTGGTGGCATACAGTTGGATGTTGGATCGAGAGTTGGTGGATTTGACTTTTGGTCGGGTTGCTATCCTGTGGATACTATTGGGATTGGTGGCTGTGTGTGGACGGATCATCCATCTTCAGTGTAGATGTACAACTAAGACCAAGTTCAGCTCAGTGTATTCCATCCCTCTGGAGCAGGTAAAACGAGTACCAGCTTGCTTGGCTGGGGTTGCATTTGCTTGCGTCTGATGGCAAATAGCACTGCATGATCCCATATTGCAGGTGATGCTTCATAGCTCTGCAATCAGTCAACAAGTCCACCATAATAACTTATACACCATTTTTTAACTGTAGGAAACTATCAACGGCACTGATACAACGAGGTTCATTGAAGAAAGGCTCCATTCTTGTTGCCGGTACTGCATGGGCTAAGGTCTGTTGCTCACAGTTTCTGTGCATTATGTGAATTCTGCAAAATACTACTGTATTGTCATATAGTGTAATTCTTATTATACCTCGTCACAAAATGAGTGGATGCAGTTGGCCCAAGTCATGTCAAATGATGTACACAATTCAGTGACAAGACAATATTTTCACGACTTTGAGCAATTTTGCCTTACGAAGTGGCCCCATGCCTATGCCTTTCCATAAGCGAAATCAGGCTTTGTATAAATTTGCTGAAGTATTTGTTCTGTTGTTAGTTTACATGTGTATGCACCGATTTCAACATAAATGCAGTTACTTTTTGAAAAACGTTTCGTACTTATGTCAGCATTTATAATGTGTTTGTCATACCAGTATGGCTAATGGAGCATAGTTGTTAATCTACTGTGTGCTTTGGTCAGCTCAGCCTTCTACCCTCAGTGGGATGGGAAATGAGTAGTAGCTCACAGATTGTGGGGTGAAGGCCTAGTGTGGCTGATTGGGGCGGTGGTATGTCTGCTAGATGTGCAAAATGTGTTTCAGTTGTTCCCTGACATGGGCAATGGATTGCCGCTGCTGTATCATTAGCTCAGGCCAATCATTTGCCACTTCTGAGATTATAAAGTGCTACTAGTCGACGTCGTGAGTCTGACTATGTAAGAAGCACTACAGCAAGTAGCTTTACTTTTTATCTTTTTTATGTGCACACTGAAGCTGTATAACTGTCAGTATTTGTGTTGATGATAATGCAATGTGAAGGTGCGTGGGATGTTTAATGAGCATGGCCAGCCAGTCATCCTGGCAGAGCCGGGAATGCCTGTTGAGATTATTGGCTGGAGAGAGCTGCCTTCTGCTGGTGACGAGATACTAGAAGTGAACACCGAGGTACTGTTGCTGATTCAAGATTAGTCAGTAAACCAGTTTCAGTATTTCAGTATGTTTGCTGCATTGCACAACCAGATATGCAAATGTGCACTCAGTTGTGCAATACAAAATCCTTATACGCATTGATTTATGTCATAGTGGTGCTAAAGCATGAAATGACTGAACGTTAAATGACAGAATGTGTCAGACAAGTAAAAGCAACAAGTTTACTGACACTGGTGGCTCAGTGGTTAGGGCGTTGGATACGAAACCGAAAGGTCCACGGTTCAGTGCCCAGCCAATGCACTACTAAGTAACAGCCTTAGGCAAGTTGTTCACACCTACCTGCCTGCGTAGGTGCAAGTGTCTAGTGGTTGGTGTCAACTCGTAACTTTCAGGTTGCGGTTCGATTCTCGCTGCCGTCATTTGCAAGCAACCTTGAGCAAGTTGCTAACCTACTATGTGCTCAGGCCAACTCAGCCTCCTACCCTTCTTGGGATGGGAAATGAGTAGTAGCTTACGGGCTACGGGGTGAAGGCCTAGTGTGGCTGATTGGGGCGGTGGTATGTCTGCTTGCTGCAAACCACGGGTCCAATTGTTCGTTCGCGCGGGCAGTGGATAGCCGCATAGTGCGCTGCGGTATCATTAGCTCATGCCAATCAGCTGCCACTTCCAAGATTGTAAAGCGCTTGTGGTCTTGAAGAAGCATGTAAGAAGCGCTATAGCAAGTACGTGGACTTTACCTTTACTTAAGCAAACATTGGTGAAGACTGAAGACTGGTTTTTCAGTTAACAGTCTGCACTTTACATGCATTTATCAGTGTCCAATAACAGCTTGTTATTGTATGGTTATGTGGCTCGGTAGTCTAACGGTAACATGTCGAACTTGTAATCCTGAGGTAACTCAGAGACGCAGGTTCGACTCCGCACCGGGAAACTGCCGGGTAACGACCTTAGGCAAGTTTTTCACACACATGTGCCTCTGTCACCAAGCAGTATAATTTGGTACCGGCTTCACCGCTGGGACGTAAACAGGCACACCGTGCGATACACTGGCCCCGTATCCGTGGTCTCGCCGTGTAAAAACTGGTGTCTGGCTGAGGGCCTTAGGAAACGGAGATCAGCGCTGCCCTATGGACCGTAAGGCTCAGGAAGGACTTTACATTTACGTTTTTTTATTGCATGGTTGGAGTTAAGATGGGGCATGTTCACCTGTGTTGGGTGACAGGTAACATTGTCTGATCTCATATGACAGGGGATGCTGGATGTTTTATGACTCTCGAGATGGGTTCTACGAATACCGTTGTGCACCTTTTTCTCAGTACCGCAAACTGCTACAGTTTGTGTTGTGCTGTTGCAGCAAAAGGCGAAAGATGTTGTAAATTTTCGCCAGCAGAAGATTCGTCAGCAGCAGACTGACAAAGATTACGAAATGATCCGCATAAAAGCCGAAGTGCATGATGCTGAGTATCGTGAGATGAGACAGAAGCAGCTGGACAAAGGCCGTCGTAGGTTGGCACTGTATAGAAATAAACGGACAAAAGAAGTGATAGACATGAACAAGGGACCTCAGCTGTGTGTTGTTATTAAAGGTTAGTGCACACTATTCAGGTATTTGTTATGCCTTTGTCCATCTGTAGACATTATATATATTTTGTGAAAATGCTTGGTTTTTGTCATGGTCTAGATTTTCATTGAAATTTAATTCCTTGTTTCTTGGGTTAACATTCTACCTCTCTGGTGAATTTTATCATAATCTGTTTGTAACATTTTTGACTAATTTAGCAGTTACTCTGAGAGAACATGCATTGCATTGGGCATAAGACTTTTGGGAGCCTCCATTTTAACACTCTGCTAAATGAGGGTTTTTTTTGCAGAAACATAAATGAGCATTAATCAACCAGCGGAGACACTGGGGCACATACCCAAAAAACCAGTGTGATTTTGCGGCGAGCCCACCAAGAGAACCCACTAATCTAATTTTTGTTTTTTTGTTGCAATTAAGTGTTTCATTACAGTTGTTTTTTGAACTATGAAACCTATGAATTTGCAAATTTTTGGATGTTTTTTTCATGTGGACATTATCTAGCAGTGCTCACTGTAATAACTGAAAACTCTTGAAAAGCCATCAGTTTGGGCTTTAAAAACTGTTTAGTTCCAAAAAAAATTAAAACCCAATAGAATTGCAGCAGGTTCAGCATTTTAAAGATGTTTTTTTGACTTTGCTATTAATAGCCAATCTTCTAGTAGCCAGTCTTTTTTTGATGCCTTTGGTGCAGTGTACCAAATCATTGATGACCGAATTGGATTTTATTAATTGTACATACTGGACCTCATTCAGCAGTTTGTATATTATTACAGTCAGCGATATGGTGGCTTGCATTCTTGAGTAATTTGTCTCTGTGTCAAATGCACAGGTGATGTCGACGGTTCAGTTGAAGCAATACTTGACATTCTTGAGACGTACAATTCACCTCATTGTCAGCTGCACTTGTTGAACTACGGCGTCGGCAACATTACTGAATCTGATATTGAAATGGCAGCCATGTTTGATGGTAACAGCGTTCGATTGTTACTATACTTTACCTTCAATAGTGTGTTGAATATGACCATTTGTGAAATAATATGTCTATTTTAGTAGTAGAGCTGGCAACGATTGAAAAAATTTTGATTATAAGCTAAAGTGTGATTATTGTCCAAGAACATGTGCGTTTTCAGTTAGAATCATTAGCTATCAGTAATTCAGCTAACACTTGTCACAAGGCAGCAATATGCAATAAGTAAGTAAGTGATGTTCATCCAGTCCTGTAGTCATTGATGCATCTGGCTGAGTGAAGAGTCGTTTATACATGACATATGTTTCAGGGATACTTTATATCTAGTTTGATATCATTTCTTAGTGGTGTGACTTTTATTTATTTTTTAAATTAATGTTTCAGTGCCAGTAATGACAGTAATTGTAGCAGTAGTAGCAGTCGTAGTAATAGCAGTTGTAATCATTGTTGTAGTGGCGGTAGTTGTTGTTGTTGTTGTTGTTGTTGTTGTTGTTGTTGTTGTTGTAGTAGTAATGAGTGTTAGTGTGTGGGCGCTATAGGTATAGTATACGGCTTCAATGTTTCGTTGCCAGCACATGTATCTGCCATTGCCAAGTCGTCCAAAGTCCAAGTCTCATTGCATAAAGTCATCTATAAGCTGATTGCTGAAATAAAGGAGCAGCTCAGGGAAAGGCTGGTGCCACTAAACGTTGAAGAACAGATAGGTGAGTGACTTGTTTGAAATGAATAGTGGTTTATTTTACACGTGACTTTATGCTAGCCATTCATTGTTAACTGAACGATATCATTGTTATCTGTTTGTCTTGACTCCTGGTGCTAGTTTGGCTATGGTAATAGTAACTTAGAAGGCATAACGTGTTCATGGTGCTTGCTTTGTTTTTGTGAGGATTTGCTTGTGGTGGGATGAATGCTGAATGGCTCTAGGTGGCCATTGTCTTTTGGACTAAGCTGATAGCTGCTGGTCAACATTCATTTATTACTACTTTAGCCTGAAAGTTGATACTCATGAAGGGTATATGTGTAAGGTTGTGATATGTGCAAACTAATATTTTATAGCAAGGCTGGCATAGGATAGAAGATTATAATCCGCATATGTAACACTTGCTTGCTTCCTGCCAGTCCTGGGCATCAACCACAACACTGGAACATTGCCAGAATTAAATGTTTACAGAACTGAGAATCCATGCATCACTATCTTAACCGGCAGTTACAAGATAATTTCAAGTGAGGATATGTGAATAGCCATTAATAGGCTCAAAACGTTGATTTAGACTGAGAAACGATAAATTTCTCATGTGAGAATTTGTATTGAGATATTGAAAGCCACGAAGGTGGTCGTAGTCCGACAGAGAGGCTACCTGAACGTTGAAAGTGCTGACAGAATTGAGTCTGACGATTCGGGCCTGGACACGGAACCTTCATCGACTTGGTGAGAAGGTGTTGTCAACAAACCATGAATTTCTGGGTAATTCCGGGACAACGTGTAGTGTTCCACATGACCCGACGTTGAGATCATTTTCAGCCGACAACGGATGACATCAGCAGTTGATTTGGACGTCAAACGATGACAACAGAAGCTTGGAGAATTTGAATCAGCGTCAGCCATCAATGGCAGTTCAGGCATATTGCGTATGCTCGCATGCTAAGCTGGTTGCTTTGCTGCAATAAAGAATGATTAAATGTAATGTTAGCCAGCCATTTTACGTAGAAATGTAATGATAGTTGTTTAGGCTAACTGTTACTGCGTATTATTGTGTGTTTTTTTTACAATATATTATCTTAAAACGTCAATTTTGGCGTTTGTTGTCATAGCCATTAGCAGCTAGTATAGTACGGTAAATTAGCTAGATAGACGATTCATTGCCAGTTTTATGCTAATGTGCATTGTGCATAGGTGAAGCTAACGTGCTGGCACCATTCACGGTAACTGAGGGCAAGGAGAAAGTATTTGTCGCTGGCTGTCGGTGCTGTAAGGGCGTTCTGCAGAAGAAGAAACTGTTTAAGCTGGTCCGTGATGGCGACGTCCTCACCACAGGTCTGTGCTTTGCCCTCAACCATCTGCATCTACATTGAGACAGAACTCACTAGGGATGTGGTCCACGAGGAGGTCTGTTCTCAACCTTGAGGACAGCTCAAGGACATAAAATTGTGCCTTTGGCCTTCGCCTCAAAGACCACTGGCCTTGACTTCGATGCCTTGGGCTTTTGTCACGTGTAATGAATGTGCTTTTCGCTGTGAGTTTATGGTATTTGTATGATATATCTGCCTTTTTGTTATGTTATTGCGACTCTGCAGTATTAAGTTTCTGAATCTGCAGGTTTAGTTTGGAGCACACAGGTTATTAGACAGCCCATCTTCAGACTCCATTATTTAGTGGCCTTGTTATTGGCTTTGAAAATGCTGGCTTGAACCCATTTCTAGAACTATCACCAGGTGAAGTCCAGTCAGCTTCAGAATAATGGTGTTACGGAGTCATTACTTGACTAAAGCTGCCTATGTTCCATGTCGTATTTAGGATATGATGGTTAGTTATGATGTAAAGTTTTCACGCCAGTCATGGCAGTAGCAAATTTTACAAATTGGTCCATACGCCACAAATTTGTCAAGTCTTTGCAGTGAAAAATTTACAACCTTAATAAATTAGCGCATTTCAAATTTACTTCTCATTAGGCCTGTGAAAGAATATTGAGAATTGTTTAATATTCGATGAAGTTTGGTTTTGAATGTATGAAAGTTAGGGGCTTACATGCTTATAAACCACCCAGTATATAAGATTTATATGGTGAGTTAGGTGCATTAGTTGTATATTGACAGTGTTCAGTTATTTTTCTTCCATTATTTTAATATATGTAATGTGTATTTTTGTGGCTGTTTTGCAGGAAGTCTTCGGTCGCTGAAACACTTTAAGAACGAAGTCGAGTCGGTAAAAAATGACGTTGAGTGTGGCCTTAGTTTTGACGATCAGTCTGTTGCACCACAAACTGGCGATGTTGTCGTATGTTTTGAATATCGACAGATGAAACCAGAATTAGACTGGAATTTAGAATTCTGAATTTAGCAAATGTGGCACTGACCATGCGGTTTTACCGATCATGATTATGTTTCTGCATTGTATAGGAAAATGCACTACACTGGGCTACACTGTGAGAAATTTTCTGATAAAAATACAGGTTTTATTTAACGATATCCATTAGTGTATATGTGTGACTGTGTGGGTTTGTGTATGTACACAGGGGCATCCACACGATACTAACCTTGGAGAAAATGTTCAGTCATAAAAGTAAGGGAAGAACGTTTTCAGCTTTTCAAGGGGGGAGGGCAGGAGATAGGTATCAAATTGAATGCTTTTTTACAATCTCAGCATGTCCCAAAATAAATGGCAGCTAGGCCTTGTCCCAATCCCATTGAAGGAGTTAACGGGGTTCTCTAGACATCCTAGCTTTTCGGAAAGCAATGGGAAAGGGGAAATGGAAGGAAAGGGAAAGGGCACAGGGAAGACGTATAAGGGGATAGAGAGGGCGGGGGGTGAGGGATGTGAGAACTTCCTCCAGTAGTTCACAGTTGAGTGGATAGATGCCCCTATGTGTATGCATACAGTATCACATACACACCCTGTAAACTGGTAATTGATGCTGCTGTTAATGATTTGTTTATATGATAAAAGCAATGTAAGCACTGTTGTTAATGATGATATGCTGATTTGTAACAAACGTTTCACATTGTCACCAAAAATTGTCCACATTCTTTTTGCTTAATATCTTTGACATTATGTCAGCTGATTTTCGTAATTTATGGTGCACTTGACGTCTGTGCTAAATGAAATTTCTTATAAGGGAATATTGAATTAACTCATTTTGCATGCTTGCATAACTGCACAACCTTTGTGAGATTCAGTGTAGTGCTGGTGTACGAAAGTTGTAATTATAAGCATGTGTATATTTTGCAAGAAAATTTTACCTCAACTTCCCGATTGTTTGGTGATCAAACTGTTTGTTTCTGGGGGTGTAGTTATTGTTCTGTGTTTGTGTGTATGCTGGTGATATGGCTTATGTGCTGCTAGTGGCGGATCCAGAAATTTGGAATGGGGGGTGGCAGAAAAGTAAGGGGTGGGATCTGGGGAGACTCTGCTTTGAATCTGCCACTGTGTGCTGCAAATTTTTGCTGTTTATTTCAGTGTTTTCACAAAATTGCTGTGCAGTTATGTATATGTAATTGTTTTTAATTCTGGCAGCTTTTTGTTATCACTGATCATGATGATGCAGACTAACTTTATTAACTATACAAATTTAACACCTTAGATTTATACGTTCATAAATAATAACAGTGATTGAGTGAAATGTGCAGTAATCATTAATTGCAATTAAAAACTATTATTGTTATGCTTTATGTTATTTTTTGCTGTGTTGGTTTTTTATACGTTGCATACAGTACAACATCTTTGATTTAACAGAAATTTTGCTTGGCAGTGTTTTGCATTAGATTCAGGGGTGGAGAATTGGTCATTTTAGATTTATATATTTATATGCTGTGCAGTGTACATGTGACGAGACAAGTGAATTTCATATTTTAATCGTGATTTTTGACTTCTGACGTTACATTATTTACTCAAAAACAAATAATGTGACGAAGAGTACTGTATAGGGTGTTCTTCCCGCATCTTGAAATTTTGTCCCACCTTTGTGCACTAAAACTAAAATCACCTTAAGAACAAAAAAAAACTTTAAAATAGGTTTTTCTTCTCAGATTATATCATAACATTGTTGTTTTATGCAGAAATTTGTCAAATTCTCACTCACTAGTTGCTGTCATTGCATTATCTATGAACTATAATGGATAGCTTTATTAATACTATGTTTACAGTAACTTTTTATGTCTTTGCCAGTGGTATTGGCTTTGAAAATGCTGGCTACTAAAATTTGTCAGTGAACTTAAAAATTAACTAGAGACTGTTCTAAGGGTCGTTAAATTACGACACTATGGTTGCTTCGGTTAGTTTGTCGTTTTCTACGTCTATTCTCGTTATTTTGGTAATGCAGTAATAAAAATATAAACTTCTGGCGTAAAATATCTTGATTTATCGAAAATATCGTGATATATAAAAGATATCGCGATATATCGAAAAATTCGATATTATTTTTGACTATACGATATATCGATATCGAAAACCATATATCGATATTTTCGATATATCGAATCATCACTAGTGGCAACACAGGCGTCAACATCAGAATAGATATTCTTTGGGGTGATCGGAGGGTGGAGTACGGAAAATGGAGTCTCGACAGATTGGTAAATTAATAATATGCTTATTATCTATATATATTATCTATATAGACGAACTTGTAGTTATTTTGCTAGTGTTTCGTTGAGAGTATCTTTGTGGCCTCTACATACAGATACGCTTACAGTACTCGTTACCACTGGCTGCTAACCCTGACCCTAAAGCTGTCAGTTCCCTATGAACGTGAAGGCTATGGGTAATAAGCGGATGTGCGCAGTGGCGTATTTAGGATTTAGCAAAGGGGGAGGCATGGCGAGCGCGCCAGCTTGTGCCATGTTCTCTAGTCACATCGAGGCCAATAGTTGGTCACTTCAGGTACAATATACATTATGACTTTTTTTGATGTAATCCACAACACAGTGTATCGGTACAACAGAATATGTATGTTGTTGAAGCTCAAGGTTTTGAAACATATGTCTTGCTTTCAAAAATGACATTTAATAGTGCTGCAGCTAATGTGCAGCTGAAGAAAAATTAGCGTAAATATGGTCTACTGAAATATTGCTGTACTAGTAGTGCTGATAACAAGTAGAACAGTCTGCCATAATACATTGTCTTTGCTAACACCACTAATACGTTTAAAAATAGACTGTTTAACTTCTGGCAAGTCAAGATGTTACGTATGATTTTAAAGCACAAATTCATAGACCTGGAAGTCGTAGCAGGTTGCAATTGAAAATTTTATTGTGTTTAACTTATGATAAAGATCATACTGAACAAGTGGGCCTAGAGGCAGACACCTGTGCCCGCTGATCATTTTCATGTCTAAATTTCTAGACCTACTTCACTTATGTGGTCCCAGAAATAATGCTTTTTACTTTGGCCTTGTTTAAGCCTACGTAAGATAGTGACAATAATGACAGTCTTGTACGCATCTTAAGTTGCTAATGGCGAGAGTTGTGGTGTGGTTTGTAGACATGTGTCGAGTCTGTCGTTCAGAAGGATCCCCCGAGAAGCCATTGTTTCATCCGTGTGTCTGCGCTGGCAGTATAAAATACATCCATCAAGACTGGTATGGAGAATAGCATTTTAGGCATTTAGTGACAGTTGTGGTAATATGCACTGTGTTCCACAAAACTTGCAAAAATATTTTCTTACTGTGTTATTTTTTGCCCACCACACTGAATCTGTTTTATTTTAGCCTTCATTTAAACCAACACTCATTTGCACTGCACCAGCTGAATAACGAACAGTGACTTCACACGCTAGCGCTGCTCTGCATGCAGCTTGTGCCATGTTCTCTAGTCACATGGGGGCCAATAGTTGGTCACTTCAGGTACAATAGACATTATGAATTTTTTTGTAGATACGGTATATATTCTCATTTCTGGTAGTATCGGGTTTGTTTGATAAAGTTTTAAATAAGGTGATGCATAGCTGATGTGCTGTTTTTCTGTGTATTTGGTAATATCATAAGACATATACCATCTTTACAATTACAATGCAGTCAATTAAGCATAACTGTAAAAAATTAACAGTTGATGCAGTTGATGTTTGATGTTTGTTAGTTTGGTGCAGTGGCTCAAGTATAGCAAGAAAGAATATTGTGAACTCTGTAAACACCGATATATATTTACACCCAGTATGTATTCAATTATTTATTGCTTTAATTGCTTTGTATTTATGACTGGTTTTTGTAGTGTACTGATTTATCATGTTTATTTTGTCATTTTTAGCTTGGTGAAAATATAATGTGGTCTTGCATTTCTAGTTTAGACTGTTCTAGCATAATGTATTAATAGGATGAAATTATTTCATGAGTTAAAATTCTTTGGAGAGATTTCATCTCCAATATCTCCTCACTGCGGAAGTGGAGAGGAGATAGCTGGGCATTTACTTTTACTCTCTACCCACTTATTTTAAGTGGGCCGCAGAATGCTAACAGTACTTTAGTGATGCCGCTGACATATCAGATGTGTTCCAGGATAGTGACAACCTGGTGGAATTTCTCATCGCTTTTGGGCATCCGCCCCCCCCTCCAGGGCACCCACCCTTCCATATGGGCAGTGCCTGACAGGCTTCTTTTTCTACTAGCATAGCAAGCATATTTGAAGTCATAATTTACAGTTATTGTGCTGCATAAATTGCCCATTTGCTGATTAAGGTGTTACTGTTTGTAGTTTATGCACCGGACATGCCGAAGCGGTTGCCAATACGAGACCTTGTGGTAGGCTTGCTGCGTGGCATACTGAGAGCGGTGCGCTACTGGCTTCATTACACACTGGTGGCACTGGCTTGGCTTGGCATTGTACCACTTACTGCTTGTCAGTATAACAACTTTATTTATTTATTTGATGGAATAATCGGCGTAAATCCATCAAAGAGGCAACCTTTATTTATTTATTATGATCACACTTTGGCAACTGAGCTTTTTGAACTACTTAGAACTGCTTGCTACTGGATGTTGATTTTCTTGCGCCTGCATTATTTTATTATTTGTATAAAAAATTTTAAATAGGTAATAAATAATTATGCGTATATAAGTTCTGTATTTATTTGGAATTTTTAGTTTAAGTGTAGCATGTTCAGTGTTGAAAAGTGGTTTTTATAGAAGCTTGCAGCCAAAGTAATTCATTTTCAGCGTGACATCCTTTCTTGATAATGAGTTTGTTGCAGATGACAACATGAAGCCTGCAGTTGTCTGAAGCCTACAGTTGTCTGAAATAAACAGCACTATGTATGCAGTGGTTGCCAGTCAAAATGCTCTGTAGCTATTGCATGAGTTGATTGGGACAGCTCTAGTTGTGTTACTGCCGTTGCTGTTGACAGGTCGTATCTATCGCTGTCTGTTCAGTGGCTCCTTTAGTTCAATTTTGACATTGCCTCTTGACCTGCTCTCAACGTAAGTATTTATGGTTGATTTAGTATTTATACATATATAAATGTACAAAACATCAGTTTATACACTTGTTAACAGTAACATTTAAGGACTTGCACATCGAAAACAGCAAAAATTACGAAAGGTGATATTGCCCACATCACACTGACTGTGTGTCAATGTGCTGCTGAATATTATCACCTTTCGTAATTTTTGCAGCATAGTTACACACTTTGTGAAAAATGTTAAACTGTTTGCAGCCTTTATTGGATTTTGCTGCTATAGCATATTAGAAACACTTTTGTGCTTTTGCAGTATAGAAGTTAAGTTTTTATGTGCAAAATTTACTGCATATTGTATGAGTATACTGTTGTAATGCTATGTCATGCTTGGTATATATATATATGTGTTTGTGTGACAGAGAAAACATCTTGTCTGACTGCTTTCAAGGCAGCTTTATTGTAACGTGTACACTATGTACTTTCATTAGCCTGGTCTGGTTGCGAGAGCAGATCCTTCATGGAGGTGGCCCTGATTGGCTGGATCAGGAGCCTATGCTGGCCAATCATAGACAGGTTTGTCTGGCTTTCTGCATACTTGTTTATTTTTTACTGTGCTAATGTTACTCGTTATGTTTAGGGTTGTTAACGTAACTTTTAACCGTTTAACCGTTGGACCGGTCCTACCTTCAGGACCAAGCCTGAATGTGTCGGTCTGGTTAACTGCAATAATAGAGAGACAAGCCAATCTTCTTGACCGCCTTCCCACAGGTGTTATCAGCTGTGATCAAAGCTGATATCATCTGTGGCGCTGTCTACTCTGGGTAGGAGGGGAGGGTGAGGCTTGGCATGTTTGAATGAATGGACGAGACCATGGGTGAGTTGCAAATTAGTGCCAGACAGTGAAGCAGTGTTTACCACACTGGCAGCACTGGTGATGCAACATGTGAGGTAGGTTAGTGGAAAACATTTGCCGCAGACTATTTTGTGCCCAGCGTGGGAACTTTGAAATGAAGCGCTGCTATTGTTATTAAAGTCAGCAATCTCTCTGTCCACTGCAGCGGGCAGGGCGGTGGGAGTGGCAGGGTCGGTCGCCATGCATCCAGGGTTTGGTGTCAGGTTACATAATGCTACACGGTCCACATTTACACTGAGCTGTGGATACAATATTGTTGGTTTAATTAGACATTATGTGATGCATAGCAGGTGCGTTTAGGCGTAGGATTCAAGTGCAATGCTGTTACTACACAAAGTTCCAAACACATTCGAGGTCTTGCAGTATACATAGATTAGTACTGCTAGTGCTCTATAGTTTCCTCTTCTCACCGGCCACTGTGAATTTCTGTCTGTCTGTCTGTCCGACTGTCTATGCGCAATGAACGTCCACGCTGTAGCTCGCTTGCCCGCCCGGCCATTTTGGTGGCTGATGCTTTCACAGCTGTCAAGGCCTTAACACACACACGCCATCCCATGCTGTCAGGTGGTCCAGGCCTTGTGCTTTGTGTTGTTAGAGGGTACCTGAGTCTGTCTTGTCCGCTCTCCTAGCAGTGCGTCGCCTGCTTGCCCACGGTTAACCAGTTAATTGGTCCTTCTGTTGACGGTCAACTGTACCCACGACTACAACACTTAATAGTCTCCTCATCAGTATTCATAGCTTGGGATCACTTGACTGGCAAATCAAAATCATAATTTTTGTGTTGTCAATCTCGGGCAATATTTTCCACCCTTATGAAACCATTTTTGTCTAATTTCCTCCAGAGCCATTAACAGCTTGTGTATTGTTGACTGTTGCTAGCAGGCTGATGGAGCTGCAGCAGCTGAGAATGGTAGAGCAGCTGGTGAGGCCGGCGGGGACCCAGCTGCTGCTGCTGCTGCTGGTGCTGTTAATGATGAGGATGACAGAGATGATGCAGAGGCTGATGACGAGCATGATGATGATGACAATGACAACGATGCTGGACAAGGTTTGTACCTGCAGACATGCGTCATTTGTCAAATGTCAAAAGTAAATTCAAACTGTGCATCCATGTAAAGGTAACTCTATTGTGCTGGACACACTAAGACTGCAGAAACAAGAATGTCTTCAGTGATTGTCGGTGTCCGCAGGACGTTCTGGATCCTGAAGCAGTGAGTTTCAGACAGTTGGGCTAGCAGCGGAAAATGTCTGACATATCTTATCATAGTAGCTGGTTTAGCTGATGTCTGAGTGAGTCCGTTGTTTGAAATATTAGTAACTCGTAGTAGTAGTAATGTCAATGACTGAATAAATCGGCTCGTGATCTGCTGAGCGATGTTGGCAGACGTTGGTGGTTTGTTTCAACATTTTTAGTTGCCATGTAGTGGTTTCATGACGGTTTGGTTGTGAGGATTAGCCATACTGATGGTCATTTCAGATCGATTGATATTTCTAATTTTAAAACTAGCGATTATGGTTACCAGTTAAGGATTAAGACAGCTGTTGTTTCCTTCCAATGCTGTCCGATGCTGCAGTGAAGATGGGCAAAGACATTAGCTAGTGGTTTATGCAGACTCTGGGCACAAAACAGGGTGACCAGTTGTCTCCATTAATTTTCATACCTCACTTGGAATGACTTTTGATCAATGATGTCAACATCATTAAAGGTCTCGTGGTATTCATGGAAGGCTTATCGACAATTTGCGGTTTCTTGATGATATTGACTTGATAAAGCAAAACTGTGATAGTCTACAGCAAGCAATGAGTAATCTGCATGAAGAAGGATGAAGGGCAGGGTTAAAAATCAATATTCCAAAAACCAAGACATCGGTATTTGGAAGGACAAAGACAAAAAAAAGCATGTAGAACTGGAAGGTCGAGATGTGGACAATGTTGAGGAATTTGTGTATCTTGGAAGCTTGATGTCATGGGATAACGACTGTATGAAAGACATTAGACACAGAACCAGGCAACGAGGGTTTTTCAAAGTTTCTGGAAAGTATGGCAAAGCAAATATATCAGTAACCAGACCAAGACAAGGTTACTGTCGGTATGTGTGATGAGTGTCCTTATGTACGTGGCCAAAACATGGACGTTCAAAAAAGTGACATGAACTGTCTTCGGGCTTTTGAAATGAAATGTTTACAGAGGATATTGAACATAAGATGGCAGCAGGAGAATCAAGAACAAAGAGATCTTGAAAAGAATGCGCATAAGCATCAACACTGTGTAGAGAATCATCAAGAGGAAACTGACTTCTTTGGCCACATATGCCAGATGACAGGCTGATCAAACAGGTTGCTTTCGGCATAATGGATGGCAGGAACAAGAGAGGTAGACCGAAAAGAAAATGGACAGATGATCTAGTGGATTGGCGATGGACGGGATGAAATTTCGTGAAATTTGTCATGGACACCAACAGGCACTGAGCCTATGGAGCAAGAGAGAGAGAGTGGGAAGGGGAGGAAGAGAGAGATAGAGAGATGTTTTCATGCCAAAGAATGTGAAGATGCTCTTAGGACAAGAAGTTTTAAGCCACATGATGTTATATGCATTGATGTATATGCGTAGATGATGTAAACTGGAATCCAATGGATTGGGATCGTGCTGCAGAAGAACTGACTTGGGAACGAGTATGAATTATACTCGCTTTATTATTACTATTTTTTGTTATATATGCATATATTGGTGATTGAGTGCCTTGTTTTTTATGATGGATCATGGATGATGCCAGCCATAGATATGGCCATTGTGGCCATGGCTATTTCGCAACATTTTTAGACCGTGGCCACTATTTGGCCCTATCGCTTTTTGCACTGTGTACACTTTATAAAAGCCTCATACATGTTGAAATTATAGCTAACTTGTTTTAGTAACTAACTGAGAAAAAGTGCTGTGAATAGTGCAAATTGTAACCTTGCCGGGGTCTTTCCTCTGGATTTCGCCAGGAACAATTTCTCGGCTGCTTGCTTTCCTGTTGAGGGACCACAGCACTTCAATGTGCTGCCACTGTTGTTATAGATTTTCTTTTGTGTAATATCTCATTGTTCAGCGATGTAGCATTATGTGAATAATGTGTCTCATGATAGAAAGTTGAAAAGTATACTGAGAACAAAATTGGATAGGAACATTGCTGGCTATGCTACGGCTGATTGATTGCTTAATCTTAACCTGATAATATGACATGTAATGATAATAATGGGTAAAATAATCTGTTGTAGCTGCTTGGGCTTGATGGCTCACTCCTGTTCATGGTATGTAGCCAGTTGCTTTTTTCTGTTTATTGTAACATATCTGCAGTCTTACTCATTTCTGGGTGTAAATATTTTCGTATGTATGTTTTACTATGGCGTCTCTCGTTTTGAGTTTTATGTCAACTTGGTTACATGGCGCAGAATGTTTGATCATATGAAATGTTGAGTGATTTTTGATAGTAATGATTTATTGATGCAAGCTGTCATTACTTAGTGCAGCGTTTGAAGGAGTTAAAGGTCAAAATTTAAGTGTGTTTATAGCTTTTTATGGGAACCCATCATAGAGCTACTATTCATTGCTTACCATATGAGATCACAACTGTTACCTGCCACCTGATGCAGGTAATTCACACTGTCAGTCTCAGTAAAACAGGCTGGTACTAGATTTGTTTACCACCAAAGGATAGAAGGCTGAGTTGGTTGGTTATATACTATATACTGAGATTGTTTCGCTGTCTGCAGTCACTCATCCAAGTAGGAATCAAGACCACAACCCAATTTATAATCTACCACTGTGCCAACAAGCCACATCATTGGTAGATAAAGCAGTAGTGTATACTTTTCTGATTGTCATAGTTATAGAGTTGTGTTTGTTTCTCTGTCTTAGGAGCATGTCTTTTGGGTTGTCTCACTCAACACACTTTTTATCATGGTGTTTGGTAAGTTAATCAGTTTCTGTGTTAAATACTGAACTGTAGAGCTTATTTCCTCGATTTTCCTGAACTGTCTTTGTCGGCCTGGCGCAGCGAGTCATGAACGCTGTGAATGTCGGCCGAGACTGCGAGATCAGCTGTGGCAGCTGGGCATTGAAAGCGGTCAGACAAGATGAACGGGTCGACAAAGACAGTAAAGGAAAAAGCGTGGAAATTAAGCTCTACACTTCAGTATAAAGCTTACACCACTGGCACAGACACGACCAGTAAGCTGTTCTTTTTAGATTTTTATTATTTGTTGCTTTTTGGCTGTTTTTCTCGCGCTGGCATCGTGTCCGAGCTGGGCGTGGTTTGTGTAGCCTAGCAGCAGTCATGCTTGACTGACCGTGCCTTCTTGAAACGACAGTGCAGGTTTTTGCTTTCAGGAAGGCACTGTCAGCTTTAAGTAAGGCACTGTTAGTCAAGCATGACTCTGTTGCTAGGCTACACAAACAAACGACCATCTTGGAAACGATGCAATCGCGAGAAAAACAGCATGCTTTAGACAAAGGGGAGTGGGCGTGGCAGTGGTGTAAGTAGCATACTTGCACCGATTTTTGTTTGTCTGGTTCACTTATCTGAAGTTATTCTGGATTTGGTTAGTCCCCAACAGTGAGCATGCGGAAAATGTGATGGCATTTTTTACAGCCAGCCCATAATGCATTTTGTTGCATGCACTTCTGATGTTAAAGCAGTTTTAGCTTGTTATGTGATATTATCTGTGTGTTGTTTTATAGCTCCTCAGCTGTTGTGATACATGTGATTATCAAGGTTCCTATGCCTCCTGCAAAGTCCTGAATTTTTGCTTGTTTTTCCAGGCCCTGGAAACTCCTGCAAAACAAGTTTGATTGTGGAAAGTTCTGGTTATTAAAGCTTAGTATTGCGCCCATTTTTACATTGGCCATTGATCACAATATTATTAGCAAAGCAGGCTCTTTTAACAGTTAGCATCTTTAAGCAACTGGGTCGCTATGCTAGCAGTTGTGACAGTGGCTGACTGTTATGCAGAACTCCATTTGTTCTTTAGGAGTGACCATAACCATTGCTGGAGCTTATTATGCGATGGCCAGGCTGAGTTGGCCTGTCTGGCTTGGTAAACTAAAATGCAGAGTTAGTACAGATGGTCACCTGTCTTGGTGCTAATAATTCAACTTTTCTTATGGTAACTTGATTGATGTGACTGCTCATGTTGCTAAGCCGACACACCCTCAGCTATTGTGAGTGATGAGTTACCCATCTTTTTATGCGCAACAGCAGCTACTGCTGTAGCGCTTCTTAGCCATCACAATTCTGTCCGTCTGTCTGTCCATCTGTCTGTCACATGGGTGGATCAGTCAAAAGCGGTGCAAGCTAGAGTGTTTACAAACAGACTGACAGAATGACAGACAGATGCAAGTGATTTTATAATTTGTCCCGTGGTGTGCTATAGCAATGGGACAGATAATAATAATCATAATAATCTAGCTGATATCTGTTGTTGTGTATTGCAGCTTTTTGTCCATTTCACTTTGGCAACTTTGCAGTAACAGGACTTCAAGCCCAGGAATTGGTTAGTAGAATTCTGCTATTACATTGTCGTTTATAGGACTGATAGCAGACTTGTTGTACGATTTGTGCATACTTGTTTTCTATGTGCTATCATGTTGGTTTATTCAGCATTTAATATGCAGACTTGTTATTATGCTGCCATGTCAATAGATTGCATTAGTGGTTTTTGTTGATTCATCAGTGTATGCACAGACTCCTTACCTTAATTCAAAGTGGCATAGAATAACCGAAATTAGTGCACACTGCATACGTTTTACGATTGCAGAGGTAACCAATGTGTCCATTTTTCAGGTCAGGGGTTGAAGTTTAAGGGTTTGGGTTGTGCAGCGAGTGCAGTATATAGCTATGCAGATGGCTGCACACCATGTCGTCACTGGGCCAGCATATTTTCTAGTTTTACATGTGGCCATGGCTTGAAAAAATGTGATGTACGCTGTGTTTGTGGTTGTGTATAATCAGATGGCTTCGACGCAGTTTGATGGACTTTTAACAACACTCCTGGGCTACATCCTCATTGCTGTATTGCTTGCCTGTCTACATTGCCTCATGTCTTTACTACGCTTCAAGAAGTATTTATAAGCATTTATGGTTCATAGATTTGTCTGATGTATTTGTTTTTTTCATGTGTCTGCAGAGGATTTATATCTGTTTTTATGCTAACAGTATGCAGTCTATCATCTGTGTATCATACTGAGTATAAGAATTTATATTTGATGATAGATTTGCGCAGTTTTTCATTGCAAAAATGTCATCACATCATCATTGGTTTAGTCAAGTGATGCCAAGATATTAAGTGTATTCCACGGCGATTCAGTTTTAGAGTGAACTGAAGTGATTTCTTCTTCTGCCAGATCTGTTGTCAAATTAGAAAGATGACGACTGCATCTCTATGAGAGCCTACCATTGGCTGTGTAACTGCTGTGTGAATAAATATACTGTTCGTATGTTCGAATGATACTGGTATTGAGTTGATTGGGTGCTGAATGATATCGGGCAGTATTTGGTAGTATTGGTATGTGGTCTACCTGGTGGTATTTTTATTGGCTGCGGTACCCAGTACAGATACTTACCACCCACTCAACTATGCAATGACCCGTGACTGACTGCAGTCATTATAGCAGTACTCAATCTACACATAGACAGTGCTTGGTGTTGGGAGGACCCAATAACATTGGGTGTTGAGTAGCTTGCTTGCTATTGTTCTAACCTTAGTCAGTAGGTTGATGATGATTGATGTTGTCCTACGTTATTGATACTGCTGTTGGTTTGGCAGGTTTCGTCGAGTTCTTGGCTTGTGCTACGTCGCAGTTAAAGTCTCTCTGCTCGTCGTTATGGAAATCGGTTTCTTTCCATTGATATGTGGCTGGTGGCTGGACATCTGCTCGCTGGTGAGTGGTGCAGCATGCTAGCCACTATTGTGAAATGTTTGTTTTATTATGGTCTACGTCAGACACTCGACAAAATCACCCCACTTTATCGTGCAACAAATTGCCTAGGCAACTGTCGAATTTCTATCGGCAAACAATTGCCAAACAAAATGGCTTTCAGTGTTACAGACAACGTCTGGGAAGTTTAACTCTGGAATTTCCTGGCATAAACTCCCTCAGCCTGCAGCTAAAAATAGCTTGTCGTCTGCTACAGCCTCGAACCCTGTGCTCGAACGTAATTACAGCTCCATGTGTTAAGTAGTTACTGCACGATGCAATTAAACGAATGTATTTTACAACAAATGTTTTTTCGGTGACTTTTAATACTCAAATTAGTACTAACATCATAATTGATTCGCCAATACTTACGAGTCAGATGACAAGCAACGCGAGAATAACATGTAAACAACAAACTGGCCAATCATAGCTCAAAGATTCAGTGATAAATCGCCAAGGAATAAGGATGGTTTCTATTTGGCAAATTTATCATGCGACATGTCAAAAGCTGTGCAACTTGCCATGTCAGACAGGCAGTTTTGTCGCTTAACAAAGTTGTGCGACAAAATTGTGCTACTTTGTCACGTATCTGACGTGGGCCTATTTATTATTTGTCACCAACACAGTTAGTCTAGAGTGCAGTCTTGTAAACACATATAACTAGAGAAATATCTCAGCCTAGTACCAACAGTCCAACATATTGTGTGGTCGTTTGCTTATAGCTATACGGCTGTAACTCTAATCCTGACTGACCATTTATCTTTTGAACTGGAAATTGGCACACCAGTTACTCTATGCATAAGAAATGTTCACTTCGCTTTTGGTTTCATTACACTTTTTGACCCGACCGCTAAGCTGTAAGCTTAAAAGTCAACCCTTTGTCTTGGTTGTCATCTGTCTGTCTGTCTGTAACAGATGTACTGTGGCTAACAGATAGGGCATACGGGAAAACTTTTTACACGGCGGTTAAACTCGGGATGCAAAATTTCAGCCATATACTCCAAGGGAAACATTTTCAAATTGGGAGTTGAATGGATAGGGCATAGGAAAAATGTGCATTTTCCTATGGAAAACTGCCCATATCTCGGAAACGGTGCTTAGGTTACTATTAATGACTAATAGGAAGTGCCATACACCCTGTGTAAATGGAAATCATTGACCTTGGATGACCTTGAAGACCATTATGCGCTATTGCAGCTATATGGTGCGAGATGGAGCCTAAGTTGCTATATCTCTAATAGGAAGTTGCGTATTGGCTCTCAAATTATCTGCAAATTATTAACCTTGGATGACCTTTAAGGCTAGTGTGCGCTATTGTGGCCAAACAGTGCAAGATATGGCCTAGGTTACTTTTAATTACTAATAGGAAGTGGCGTGCGCTTTTTCAGATGAAATAAAAATCATCGATCTTGGATGACCTTGAAGGTCAGTGACAACCAGTACGGTCGGCCCCACCCTAGCGACAGCTGGGATTTTTGTTTTGTTGTCCAGATATGAGCTGATATGATGTATGATATGATGTATGGATTTTAGGCAGGCATGGTATGTAATACAGTACCAGTAGGCTGAAATGACTTTGTTATATACAGCTGCCAGCACTACGTGAGTTCATGTTTCGTCGAGAAGTAGGATTATCTTTTTTTAATCAGCATCCGCTTAATCTGACATCCGCTAAGAACCTAATCCAATTAACATACATCTTATCCATACATGAACTGAAAACCGATTAGAAAGTTTCTAATCGCTAGGGATTAAGAAATTACGCCTATTCTTTTGCATTGGAGCTGTCTGGTGTTAATCAGTAATGCTCGGATTAACTTTGGTGTTAGCTGTCGTTTCTGATTATCTTTCTTCTTATCTGGTAGATAATCGGATATGTTGGCTCTTAGAAGAAAGATAACACCGAATTCTAACTTCAGTTCATGTTTCCGATTATCTTGGTATTTATTCTAAGAGAAAGTGTCGACCGAAGCGATAATCCTACTTCTTGACAAAACATGAACTCATGTACTGTCTGTGATGTGTTGTCATGTTGTACATTTGTTGAACGCCGGTTTATTCATCACAGTAATTGAAGTAGTTTGAATAGGAACTGAGTTAAATGTGCAAATGTTTTTTTGCTTGAGTTTCTAATTGAGACAAATAATACTCACCCCTTAAATGTAGATGCTCTACTGGAATGATGAGTGATCCTAGGTAATGTAGAAATCAAAGAGACATTAAGAAATTACTCACTGAAAGTCGCTGTTTTTTAAATATCTTAGAATGTTGCTATATTCTGTTTTCGGAAAATAAGACATACACATTGCTTCGTATGTGTGTTTGCTGGCAGAATATGTTTGAGGCAACACTAAAAGATCGAGAGCACAGTTTCCGTGTTGCCCCGGGAACTTCAATGTTCATACATTGGCTTGTCGGCATGGTCTACATCTTCTACTTTGCCTCGTTTATTTTGCTTCTGCGAGAAGTCCTGCGGCCCGGTGTCCTCTGGTTTCTGAGGAATCTAAACGACCCAGACTTTAATCCTATCCAGGAGGTTAGACAACTGCCTCATGTTAGTGGTTTATATGCCGTCATAGTGTTGAACATTGATTGAGATTATTGTATATCCTGATCTTTGATGCCTGGTTTCATTACCTTGGCCATGACAGTAAAATGTTGACTGGGTTGGCTGTATACTGATAGCTGTTGAGTCACCAGTCCAGGTTGTAATGACTTGAATTGATACAGTATCTGAACTTTTGGTTAAAATTCGCCGACTATCAGTGAGTGGAATGTGTTGACTGTGTGCACGTTTGCAGATGATACATTTGCCGATCTACCGCCACGCTCGTCGTTTCCTTGCGTCAATGGTTGTGTTTGGTAGTATTGTTCTAGTGATGCTCTGGCTGCCTGTACAAGTCGTTCGTCACGTGTTTCCCAACTTCCTGCCATTTCATGTTATGCTGTCAAGGTGAGCAGCACAGATGATTCTGTGTTTCTTGATTTAAAATTTTTATTGACAGTGATTCATGGTTGTTTGGCATTGCACTTGCAGATCCTGTTTGTGCAAATGTATTATTACCTTGTCACACAGCTGATTTAGTCGTTTATAATTTCGTCTGGCGTTGGTTTCACAGGTACACTGCACAGCAACATAGTGGACCATGAAGATAACAATATTCATGGAACTAAAATACTACAGTAGATAAATAAATGAATAAGTAACAAAAATAGATATTCATGCAGAATTCCATTCTTGAACAAATGCCTGTTGACTGGTGCTTTATGGGATATGACATTGATTAATTTTAGCTTAGCATACAGAAGAAATTGGCCAATTTTGTCTTTGGAAATATAGCATGTTTTGTTTTTTTATAATAAAATCGTTGATTTTTATATTTTGGGTGTGAACGCATCACTGAGCTTGGCAAAATATGTTATACAGTACTGTATATGTGTGCTGCTTTCTTACTCCTCGTGTGCTACGTTCCTAATAGTGAAGAGGAGTGTATGAGATCAGTGTAATATATTGATATTGAGGACCGACCGACGACCTACCTCCCTTCCTGGAAGAGCCTTCCTGGAAGAACTTCGAGTGGCTATATCTCGATAACGGTGCAAGATAGATGCATGGTCATAGTGGACCACCCATAGGAAGTTGCCCACCGCGAGTCAAATGGTCACATGACCGATGACGTCACTTGACCCCAAAAGGTCAAGGTCGTGACCCCATTATTTTTTAGGTGCCATATCTCCATAACGGTGCAAGATAGACGCATGGTCACAATGGACGGGAGTGCTGAATTTGCAAGGAATCGAATTTCCATGAAAGGGGGTGGAAATTGCAACGAAAGGAAAACTCAAGGAAAGGCCCCCAAATTCACATACTGTGAATTTGCAAGGAATGGATTTGCAAGGAATGCATATGCTTATAGCCTATAGACAGACTATGTTGTGTCTATCACAGTTCGCTGACAGCAGTATTTGGCCTGCTGTGTCTATATATGTGATAGGCATAGTGATTGTATCCTGTTTTAAACATCCTGTTTTAAAAGTGTATTTGATTTTAATGGAGTATATCGAACTTCATAAGTGTAGAGGCAAACTTTACGCCTGCCAGAACCAACTATACATTCAGACCACAAGATGATCTGAACGTTCTAAATTAGCTGATGATGTCAAATGTCTGCAGATTCATTTTCACTTACAACAATGTGGGAAAATGTGTCTTGCTATCAGTACTTGTATGATATTTAGGTTTTTTTTAGATATTTAGATTTAGATATTTTTAAACATTTAATAACACACATTAACAGTGTGAAAAAAATATAGCTTTTAATTGTAAGATGGTTTACTTGCAAATTTTGTTCCTTGCCAATTCCATTTCCTTCCAAATTCCATTCCTTGCAGTTTCTTTTTCTTGTAGATGCAACTTTGTCTTTCCTTGCATTTTCCATTCCTTGCACTTCCACACTTTGCCAAAATCTACAATTTTCCTTCCATTTTCCTTTCTTTGCATGTTCCACTCCTTGCAAAGTGAGGCGACCCCAATGGACTACTCATAGGAAATCGCCCACCGCATGTCAAATGGTCACATGACCGATGACGTCACGTGATCCCAAAAAGGTCAATGTCGTGACCCCATTGTCTTTGAGGCACCATATCGCCATAACGGTGCCAGATAGATGCATGGTCACAGTGGACCACCCATAGGAAGTCATCAGGTCTCTAATACAAACCAAAAGGAACAAAAAAGGAAAAAATTATGCGCGTGAGGCGTACATTAGATTGGTCACGATCTAATAATATTTTTTTGTCATTTATGATTGTGGCATTTTGCACTGTTCTTGCCTGCAGTGACTTTAGGACCATATTATTGGTTTGCAGCTCCTGTGGCCTAGTACTTAAAACATGTCTATCTGTTTGTCTGTCAGCAGTGACACACCTGTGAGTGAGCTTTCATTGGAGCTATTGCTGTTACAAGTCGTCCTGCCGGCTCTGTTAGAGCAGGGACACACTCGCCAGTGGCTGAAGGTTTTCATCCGAGCCTGGTGTGTAGTCGCTGCCTGGCTGCTCAACCTTCGCTCTTACCTGCTCGGAGATGTGCCTCTAGACGAGGTAGCAGCATCTTGGTGATGATGTTAGAATAACGTGTCTTCCCAGCGTAGACGTAATGCGCAACCATTCACCTAGCTATATGCATTGGCCCACTGCACTCTGCAACTTTAACTTTGACCGTGACCGTTGAGCTTTGGATCTTACAATTCGCACAGCAGTTATTACTGACGTACTGAACGTTGAAAAACCTGCAACTTTTGGTTTTTGAGTTAGAAGCTTGTGCAGGACAGACAGACTGATGGAGAGGCAAAACTCATAATGTGGTCCATTAGGACAGTACATCGTGCTTCGTATATTTGACGGTAATTACTGTAGACCTCAATATTGGATTACTTAACTGTTGACGTAAAGTTTGACTGCGTGAGTGCATGTAATGTTATATATTTCAGTTGCGGGAGAATGTTGTATCAAAATGCAAATCTTTGTTGCATCTTAATCATACTTTTATTTGTGAACTGCAGTATAGTATGAAAAATGGTTAATTTTCAGGTGCTGCATGTTAATTGTTGTTCACAAAGAAAAGTTGGAATACTCACGCCGTCCAGTTTATTTGTAAATCGACATTAAGTTGGGTTTCATTTCCTGACAAATAGTGTTTTTTATCTGTTTAACTTTGGCAGTTATTAAGGTGGTTTGGTAGAGTGTTGGATTATACAGTCAGGCACTCATGGGTTTGTCTCCCGGGTGGGTTATCATCGTGTAGTTACTTCTTAGATGGGTGACTGTGTTAAGGTAAACCATTTTGGAATAGACTGTATAACCTGCCACATAGGCCAACTTAACTTTCCATCTCTTTGGGTGGTAGTCAAGTCTCAGCCTACCTGGCTGAGTTTAAGGTGGGACATGTTGACCCATGTTGTGTGATCCTCTATAGCATACGTAGCTCTATGAATAGCTATACCAACTTGTAACCTCTGCTTTTTGGATGTACTTGCAGAAAGCTGTACTGTATGTATTATGTGTGTTTCCAGCCAGCTCACAATGAGACTGCAGCTGACAATGCAGGCGTGGCCGGCGCCAACTCACAGGATGTGGCTGCGCAGACTGAGCCGGCTGACATCGTTGATGAAGTTGCTGGTGCTAATGCTGCAGTAGCAGAGAACCCCGGTGATAACAGTGACATTCAAGATGGTGTTGAGACGCCCGGTGACAGACAAGCCAATGTCGATGCAGCAAGCCAGTGTGAAGAGACGACTGGTAGCCGCAGTTTGTTGATGTCGTCGTTGCAGTTAAACATTGCCACTGCCGACACTGCTGTTGGTCTGACCACTATAGCTGCCGACGCCACTGCTATGAGTGAGCCTGCCATTACTGCTGAGCCGGTCAATGTGACTACTGTGATGGATAGTGCCTGTCAGCAACAGAATGGACTTGCTGGACACTACATTCAGCCGACAGATGGTGCGACTGATGCCACAAGTGTGGCCGATGCCAAGAGCATGATGGACAGTAATAGAGCTGCTGGAAATGATCATCATGATATGCTTGATAGGCCACTGCCAGCAGCTGCTGCAACTAATGCAGATGCTAAGTTGGTGGATGTCGATGGCAGCCATGTGCAAGCGCCGGCTGATGCGCTTGCACCACATAATGATGGACCAGCTGTAGCTGCTGCTGCTGCTGCAATGCCACCAAATGAGCCACAGCTGCCAGCTGCCGACGCCGCAGCTGCTGATGCTGAAGTAGCCAATGATGAGCCTGTTGGCAACATAATCCCTGCCCCACTGGCGGTCCTTGCACCTCAGGGCCTTGGTGACGTCCATCAGGCAATGATGCAGGGAGGTGGACCAGTTGGCTTCCAGCCGTACAAACATCCGAACCTCTTTGCTCTGAGGGTTAGTGTTTCCATATACTTGTCATGCCTTTTCTCTTTCTTTACTTATATCCAGAATTATTTATCTGAGACTTTGCTCTGCTGGTCTTAGGAATAACTTTTGTTACGCGCGAAAGCAGCTACTGCTTTAGCGCGTCTTAGCCATTGCAATTCTGTCTGTCCGTCCATCCGTCTTTCTGTCACATGGGTGGATCAGTCAAAAACGGTGCAAGATAGGATCACCAAATCTTCACCGTCGGCTGCCTGGAAGATTCTAGTTTTGGGAACCATGGAGCTTTTCCATAAATTCAAAGGGGGTCACCTCCAACGAGGGTGCTAAATGAAGAGGGGTGGGCAATATTTTCGATTTTGGGCCAATAAGTCGCTGTATCTCAGTAATGGTGAGAGATAGGGCATAGGTTACTATTAATCACTAATAGGAAGTCGTACATTGGCTCTCGATTGGCGCCGAATTCAGTGACCTTGAATGCCACAATAGGGGGTTTTATGGATTTTGGGGGCGATTTCGGGCTGTGACACAAGTCTATATCATTCACAAGGTGGTGCCACGGAACTATCGTTATGTGATCCAGATAGAGAATTTGGTATTTGTATATTAACTTAGCGTGAACACCCCAATTTTCAGCTAAACTACTGAACCGGAACTGATATAGGCTTTCGCGCATCTTGTGAGCATTAGCTCAAATTTCTTGTTATTCAGACCACATCAAGCATAGGATGATCGCAATGATGACAAAGATTGTTAGAAGTACTGTTGCAGTTCAAACCTTTGTTGATTTCTGTAAAAAGTATTATTGGCTGCCTCTAGCAATTTTATTTTTTGATAAAGAATACTGTAAAAATTCTTGATCCAGATCACAGTATGGATACTGGGACACACCATGCCGTAAAATTTCATCAAAGTCAGTTAATGACTTTTGAGTAATGTTACAATCTGGATATTTCCAGATGTTGATGTGTGAAAACAAAACCTTCATTTTTGGTGGGGATAATTGTAATTGTTGATGACTTTGTTGGCAGTGGAATGAAATATTCTACATTGCATTAACAAGTTAGTTAAGCCTGCATCGACTGACGTGATGACTGTTGTGTGATTGATAACAGCTGCTGTGCCTGCTGGTTCTCGTCTGTACTACTCTGTTTCTTGCTAGTCTGGCTTCACTTCTCATCCCTGGTACGTATAGTTCGACTCCATATTGTGTGAAATTTTCGGCTCAATAGGCTTTGTCGGTAAAATTTGTTGTTGTTTTTTATATTGATACTGCCGCGTTTCAGCATTTTTGTGCCAAGAGTATGCACTGCATTGCACAAGTAACAACCAAAAATGTTGGCAGCGGCCTGACTATGCAGTATGCACGTACAGTACTTACTGATTTTGAAGCTCGGTTGTAAGTCTACATTGCCAAGCATCATATGCTTATAAAGTAAATTAGACAAATCTGTGTTTACACGATATTTGCATCATTTATCAGCAGTTTTTGATTACTGGTGACCTTGAGCTTTGAGTTTTTGATTGGCACACCAGTCACTCCCACCCTCGGGAACTTTCATACCATTTCATATTTCTATGCCTTTTTTGTTTGTGAGTCAGGAGCCCATGCGGGATGGGCAGACGGTCAGATGGACAGTCAAGACCTGTGGTGCAGCGTATTACAATGACTGCATACGCGTACGCCTACACATGCATTGCATGCAATTGTTGCTGTTGTTGTGTTGCAGTGTACATAGGTCGACGTTTGATGGGCGTCTGGACCGGTGAATCCAAGGTCCATGAGCTGTACACTGTAGCCTGTGGCCTGTATGCATGCTGGGTGGTACTGCGCACGGCTATGATCCTGTACACGTGGATACCTCAAGGCTGGCGTGCCATCTTCAATAAGATCGTCGAATGGACTATTCTGGTACGCACCTAGCTGTACGATTTCATAAAAATGCAATGTTTATTTAGTATAATTTATCGATGTTTCGCATCTGCTAGGACCATCCTCAAGATGACAAATGGTGAATTGTTTGCTATGAAATTTAACTGGCAAATGTTGTGATTTGATGACTTACTATTACTTATGCTGTGTTTGGCAGTGCTCGTAATTACAATATATACCAATTTGCAACTGGTAAATACGAGTAGGATGCGTTTGGTAATGTTGATCTATATACTGCCTGAAAGTAGGCCCAAAACTGCCGGAATGCACGTATCCATGTGCTAAACATCATTAATATGCAGATAATCGGCAGTCATGTCGAAGATAATGCATCTAGCAAACGTTTGCAATGTTTTAGTCATCTTTGCCATGAAATGACGGTCAAACAGAAAAATTCATCGGCCATTACAAAGGTCAAGGTCACAAAGTCGGAATTATCATCATGCTGTTGAAAGTGGCGAGTTTCCAAGTAGTAAATATGAGTAGGAAGGTGAACCGAACAGAATTTCCGACTCGGAAGGTCGTACTTACGGTATTTACAACCACTACCGCATGCAGCATTATTAGTTAATGTTCCTATGTACATAATAGTTCATTCCGTGAAATTTCAGTGCTGCTTTTACTGTCTGTGATTGTATAATTGATATTTGTTTGTTGTTTGTCAGTCAGCAACATAATGCTCATGATGCATAGTTTTGATAGTACTGTCACCACCAGTCACGCATACATGTACCTTCAGTAGACGTTTGTAAACATCTTGAGTTAAAACTTCTGAGGTCTGGTGTGTACAGCCTAGCTAGAAGATGGTTCGATGTTTTGGGAGCTGTGTTGTAATTTGTGATTAATTTTAGATTGTTGATGAGCTGATGTGAAATACTGCTTGAAGGTGTGAATGCAGTGAAATGTATTTTGAAACAGTGGGATGCATTCACCGAGTGTCCTGGTTGTCATGTGGTTGTAGGTGTCAAAGTCAGTGTTTGTTGCTGTCATCCTCATTGGTCTGATTCCTCTCATGCTTGGACTGATCTTTGAGCTAGTCATCGTCATGCCGATTCGTGTACCGCTCGAGATGACTCCCGTCTTCTTTCCTTGGCAGGTTTGTTGCACGTGCCTGATAACATGCTTTAGAACTACAGGGAAACATTGACTTTGTTGTATTGCTGTATGTGCAAACACTTGCAAAGTTTCAGCAAGGTTTTAGTGCCAAGTTCTGCTCGGGTGAACGTAGTCGACTCAGTTATTTTATCGCAATGGGTTTAGTGTATTTACAGGGCATGCCAAAAAAGACCCAACTTGTTTTTGTCAGAGCTTTGTCAAATTTCCATCAAATTTGTTAATTTTTGGCACAAGATGATAGAATTATGTAAGGTACACTCATTGTCCACCTCACGTAATTTATGTCAGTTGGTTAATCTGGCTGACTAGCCAGCTCACATGTGTTAAGAGGCTTCTACTGCACTTACCTTTGTTAGGCCAGACCATATGAATGTCGTTTTGACGTCTTTGCTTAACAAAACTGATTTCCCAGCTCGAGGCAGTCAGCTGCACGACACTGGGGCAGCTATGTCTCTAGCAGTGAATTGATTTAGAGAAGGCGAATGATCTGTGAACTGCTGTTCTGTGTGGTCAGGACTGGGCACTTGGTGTACTTCATGCAAAGATCATAACAGCTGCGACGATGATGGGACCACAGTGGAGACTGAAACACGTCATTGAACAGGTCTGTCAAGCAGTCAGTCACAATCAGTTTTTTTTATTTCCTACCGTTGTAACATTGTACAGGTCATCTCCTTGACTCTTATCCACATTCCACGCTTATCATCAGCTTGTAGTACTTACACCAGTGTATATGTGTGATTATAGTAAAATTTTGTTTAGAAATGCATGGCTAGCATATTGATAATATCATGTTTATTTGTTAGTTTTATTTCTGTTCCACTGTTTTGGATCTTTAATCAAGTCTCAAACAAGTCTCATTTCTGTGCTTTTAACTATTCCATTGTAGCTGCGTGAATTACGGCATGGCTAGGAAAATGGTTTGAAAAATATTAGTAGGATGTTATTTTTTGATTATGCATGTAATTTTGTGTCTGGTCTTGTGCACTATAACCTTAGAAAAGCCTTCAAAGTTTTAGAAGACCTAAAAACTTTTATACAAATTTGCAAAAACTTAGGTTTTCCAGCCCATGTGCATGTGGTGATGTGTACAATTGTAGGTGTACCAGCAGGGATTGCGTAACATGAACCTGAAGCTGATCATCATGGAGCTGTGTCTGCCAGTCGTAGTCTGGCTCGGACTTATACTCGCTGTGCCTCACATTATTGCTAAGAGCATCGTCCCCTTGCTCGGTAGTACACACACACTCTCTCTCTCTTTCAACCGTTTGCACTGGTTGTCGTGTGGCATAGCAGTAATGTGTAGTGTCTGATCAATGAAGCTACAGGCTAAGGGATGTATAGCTCTTATGGGAAACCCAATGTGCAGCTACAAAGTTATAATGACATTAGACTGCATGATGAGCTAAAGCTTACGCCTACTCACCTCATAGGCAACTACTAGTTATTATGTGGCCATCCTGATGAGCTGCATTTTGAGTCTGTTCATCCGTCTGTCCTGTACAGACCGCTGGCTTGAAAAAAATTGGCGTGAACGTTCCCCAGTACTAGAATAACCAATGTGTCAGTTTTCAGCTTGGCTCAAAAAGCAAGTCAGGTGTAGGATTAGAATTGTGCAGTGGAGTGTGCAAGTATGTATCGCTAAGGTGGACGGCTGCATGTCGTGTCAGCACTGGGCTGACTTATTTGTCTTGAACTGTTGAACTGTTTGTTGCAGGTGTTGACTTTGAGACGCAGAACCTGGTGCTGCGTCGTATCTATCCGTTCATCCTCGGCGTCGTCGTGTTTGTGGCATTCTGTATCTTCCAGGCGCGACAGTTTCGTCGTCTCTACGAGCACATCAAGAATGACAAGTACGTGCTCTCATGCTCATGTCAGCTTCTTCCACAGTTACTACTTTGTCTGTCAATGTGTCAGCACTCAAGCACCTGCTGCAGCCCCCGCTCATGGCTGCATTGCAAGTTGTGGACACCATTAGCCACATATAGTGGAAAGACAGCCTGAGAACCTTCGATCAGCAAGACACTTCCAGTGGTATCATTTTTGACCTCCCTTCCCCTAAATTAACAATTGCAATTAATAGGTTAGAGATTTATTGTTATTTTTTGCAGTAAAGATCCTGGGTGTTTAAAACGAAAGCTCAATCCAAGTTGTGATTAAACAGTGCCGCAAATGCTCCATGTGATACAGTGAAAAATAGTTATCTGTTGAAGCAAAACTGCCAAATAAGTGATCTATGCTCATTGCTGACAACTACAGTTGGTTGTGTAATGCAGGTACCTTGTAGGACAGCGTCTTGTCAACTACGAGCGTCACCAGTGAACAAGTCTTAGTTATATGAACAGCACACCACACTGCCACGGTGCCATGCTGCATTGAACTGCTCTGCCTACCCCTGTAAGGCCTGTATACCCTGCATCACCGGTGACAAGTGTTTCATCACCTCACTGGTAGTGTTTAGTTTCGGCCAACTGTGGTGTATCAGCACTTATTTTGGATGTGGCGTGCTGTAATGCCAGTCTGTGACGGTTCTCTGTGCATTTGCAAGGTTCCGAAACATTGAAAATGCCAAATTACTATGCATCAGATATGCTTATCATGCTCAGAATGCATCAAAATTCGTATTCGGCCAGGACCTTGCTGGGGGAGCTTATGCACAGTTGGTCAGAAGGGAGAATCTTCTCTCCCGTTGATGGCGCTCGATCTCAGTGATATGACTGCTTGCCAACCGTTTGAGTTATGGGTTTCATAACATGGCCTTGAAGTCACGGCATGCCGGACCATAATGAGATGCTTAACGTCAATGGCATTAACGACACAGATGGTAGATATCATCGAGATCGGTGCTGTGTTCCTGTGAAAGAGTTAATAAGTAAGTAATAATTTGCAGGGCATATAATTTCAGGTATCATATTTTTAGAGTTTCTCGTGGACATCTTTAGCCAGATGACAACCCATTGTGGTTGTATGTCGCCTGCAAACCGAGATTATGCACCACTGTGTTGCCTCGCCTGCAAGTACTGTTTGTTTTTTTTGTGTTGACTTCACTGTGGTAAATGCCTTTATGGTTTTGTTTACTGTTACAACACCGTTTTGTTGTTAATCTACAATCCCTGTAAATATTTGGTTGTGTCTTAACAGTAACTGTAATATTCAGTTGTGTATGACTCAGAAAGAGTTGAATATGGTTGTCAAGTCTGAAGAACAAATTTTTTGTGCTATTTCTGGTTGCAGTTTGCAGTGTTGTAGAGTTTTGTTATTGAGCTAAATCGTACATCATCCATACTTGTTAAATATAGCATTATGACAGCTTTGTGATATGTAAAATAGTGCTGTTCATTTGCTCATCTGCTAGCCATATTATTTTGTAACGAAGCTTGTATAATAGCTAATTTGTTGTCCACCCAATGCCTGAAGCTGTAGTGTGCTGGAATCTTTCGTCAACTGTCAGTCAGATGTGGTATAATTAATTGAATAGCACAACAGAAAAACTTGCATTTGATGCAGTTTTGTTCAGTGTCTGTTTATGCATTTGGTCTTTGATGACAGGAGGTGTGTTATTCACATGAATCAGTCTCTGAAGCAGTGATGAGGTAACCAGGGCTTTAGGTTGTTTTATGAACCGGGGTTCCCGAGCTCCTATGGGCTCTAGCCAAAAAGTAAGGATACTAAATGATACTATTTCACAGTGCACACGTAATTTTCCATAGCAGCTAGGAGAAGTCGTCTGAGAACACAAAAAAACATTAAAACTTTTGCTGGCTGGCGATTTGCCCTGGACCCACTAGGAAGCTTACAGCGCTGCCAACGCTCTTTACAGCTGATAGGGAGGGACTCACTCCCAACCCCAAACCCTGCCCCCACTCTGAGATGGATACATCAGGCATCACAAGTGACATGGTTCCTACAGTCAGGGAAAGTCGGGGAAAAATCAGAGGGTCAAGGAAAGTCAGGGAATTAGAAAAGTACCAGGGTGCAAAAGTTAACAAAGATGCAGAAAAAAATTGAATTGTTGTATGCAGATGGCGTACAGCTTGCAGGTTATTTGCATCTCCATCATTAAATTTGTTTCTCTGCCCTTGTTTCTAGTGTGATTAGTCAGGGAAAAATTCATTTTATCCTGGAAAGTCGGGGGAAAAGTCAGTGAAAATGAATTCTGCAGAGGAGTGGGAACCGCGAACTGAGGGCCTCTTACTGTTAAACTAGGGCCCCTCAGAGCTTTGCTACACCATGCTGTAAAGCATTTGAAACATAAATATGCACATTACAGTTACGAAAAAATGGCTAAATAACATTTCACGAAATTTCTGTTAACTTTGTAATGCAGTCACTGATGTAGCTGCTGTAGTAGAGTCTGAAGTCTGCACAGTTGTTTATGGGTTTCAGACAATTTTGCCAGGGTTCATAATTCCTTTCGGATCGAGTGAATTTTTCAACGACTGCATGACTTGCATTCCTGCTGAACCAAACTCTTGCATAAGCAGATGCCGTTTGCCGATGCCAATACCATGCTCACCAGTACATGTTCCATCCATCGCCAGTGCACGACTAAAACAACACACGTACATACATGTATCTGGTACTAGAAGCTGCAAGCGAAAGAAACACTCGTGCTAGTGCTGTAGTTGTAGACTGTACTGACAAGCAATTGCAGTCGTGTCAGGTGGCTGCAGCATTTTGTTGCTGGTGTTGTTTGAAATTATATCTCATTGCCTTAACTATTTTCATGCAAAATGTGAGCAAGTGAATGACTTTAAAAAAAAATTTTTTTTAAACAATAGGAGGCCTAAGATAAAAATAACAAAGATCAGACGTAAGTCAATATTGCTTTATTAATATGAAACTATTTACATTCACAATTTGTGCAAAATATATGGCATGAAATAGCTTCTTCTTTGCTGACGTACCATTTAGAAACTACTCATTCACATTAACTGATAAAACAAGTAACAGTTTTAGTGACGGTGACTAACACAGAGATAGTGTTTGCGAGCTTCTTCGCAAGAGTCATCTCGTTTTCGTTGCTTGGGTCACACACAAGCAAAGCATGAAAGTTGCCATCGCCGACATGTCCAACTATCGCTCCTGTTAACAAATATAAAAATATAATTTACTATTAGTTACAGCAGCTTCGTGGGTTTAAAAAACAGGTCAGGAAGTTGCAATTTTCCGACAGATGCTGCAAATTTCAACAGGTGCAAATTTCCAACAGAAAAGACTATGAGTGTTCATACTTTCAATTTTGCCCCTAAATTTTCCCAAAAAGGGTGTATTAATGCCAAATTTTGTATTTGTGGATAAAAATTTTCGTAGACAACAAGATTGTCTGACAATTTTCTGACAGCCCAAAGTTCAGGGGGTAGCTGCCCCCCACCCTCCCGATTGTGGTGCCACTGATGTGTATATGACATCGATTACAGCTGACTCACTGACTCGATATAAACAAAACCTGAAAGGCTTGACTGACAAATCCATATCGCAATTTAGACCTACACATTACTGGTGTCATGTGTCATTATTAGAAATTGTTTCTCCTTGGTTGAGGAAATATTGTCCGAGGCCAATGAAACCACTAGGCCTATCACGTGTACATTTAACTATGCAATGCAGTAGGTTGATGAAGAGAACTGTTACCAAAAATGCCCGACTCCTGTACGTCATGTTTAGTCGCTGTTATAATTTCCGAAAGCCGAGATATGGGTACTGCCACATCCGTTATCACAGCCTAAGCACAAAAATGACACAATACAGACATAAGAAAACCATGTCAAACAATTTTCACATCAGCGAGTTCACGTTAACTTACTTCCACTATTTAACTTTTCTAATGTCTCCACTGCCTCATGTTAGACAGTCACTTCGGTATGTAACAAAAAAAACCAAAAACAGGCATTCGTGTTACTACTGCTGTCGAAAACATTTTCACTCTTTTTCGTTTTCGTTTGTTTTCAAGTTACGAGCCGGACAAATGAATGTACAAATGGACGGAAAGGCAAGTCCTGTAGTACGGCCTATAGGCATAACAGCAGCACAAGCAGAGCAGACTGAGACTGTAGACTTGCCCGGCAGTTGGGCCTGGTGGCCAAGACGGCGTAAAATGCATTGTGCCGTGCAGTCCATAGCTTGCTACGTTCCGACTCGTCTACAGCCCACTTGAATCCCGAGCCACCATAGTTTGTCATCACCTCACCTGCCAGGCATCACACCACTTGAGCTATAGGCGATTACCGTGGTAGATATAATTCAGTTTTAATCAGCATATTATTGAAACATTATCGTAGCACGCAACATGTTGCATGCATTAAAAGATTGTCATCTAAGAACTATGTGCATAGCAACATGCATCCACACGCCATTTTATTTGCAGAAAAGTGAGCTACAGCTGAAAAAGCATGAGACTCGTGCAAGATTCAGCGAGTTTCTCGCCGACATTGTGCACTTTATAAATTTACTTACTTAACTTACTTAGATGGGTGAGACATATGGCAAGTGTAAGATATCCACCAGCTAATTAACTGCTCGCTCAGTACTCAACAGGTCCAAGAAATGAACTGAAACCTGTGAGCTTTGCCTGTTCTTCAACGCTTTGGTTTGAACCATGAAATTCCAGAAATAACGTCGGGGCTGCCTCCAAGTCCGTGAGTTTGCTGTATTCAATGCATGCAGCCATCTGAACATCATCCAGGAACTCTGTGCAACAATGACACAAGCTGAGAATAATTATTGCTTACATAATTCTATAGGCTACCTGCTATGATCTTTTATCTTTGCATCAGTCGACCATGTCATTCTAAGAATAATTTTGAACATTATGTGGTGCGAACCAAATAGTTCAACAACTCATTCTTTATGTACTATATAAACAATTACCAGTTTTATCTGACATTATGATAAACACTGTATCATACTGAATGTCTGCTTATGTCACCATCCTGATCTTGTCTGTCTCACCGAAACCTGGATCAAACCTTCTACCACCATAACTGAACTTTCCCATTGTACTCCACCTAACTATACCTTAGTAAACTTTCCTCGGTCATCATCTGGC